>MDTE01038084.1_pt1 | contig 42063 bp, 40 predicted proteins | sample 811231 | NCBI WGS metagenome assembly MDTE01 (sample SAMN05326651, study PRJNA326480) | marine metagenome | isolation source: seawater | place: Indian Ocean: Red Sea | collected 2010
CCCAGCCACCCTCTCTAATAATCGCGATTTCACGAGTAACTTTTGTCATGAGGGCTACCTCATTTCCTCCCACTGAAAAGTCGCGACCATTAACGTTCTGAGCCGCGTCTGTGCAGAGATAAACTACTAGAGGAGCAATAAGTTCGGGTCTCATTGCATCTAATCTTGCTTCTGCATCTGCAGGTGTTTGTTCGGTTTCTTCAGCCTCTTCACCGCGTGCTGCAAGTCGACGCTGGCGTGCCTCTTCCATTTCCGGCGATAGGGTTAGGCGCGTGCCTGCTGCTGGCCTGATTGCGTTAACTGTTACGCCATATCGGCCTAGGTCAAGGGCACAAGTACGAGTTAATCCAACGATCCCTTCTTTTGCTGCTGCATAGTTGGCTTGACCCATGTTTCCTAAGCCTGAGCTTGATCCAGTGTTAACGATACGCCCTGAGCGCTGTTGCCTGAAAATAATTCCTGCATATTTTGTAGTTGCAAAGTGACCTTTTAGGTGTACATCGAGTACCAGGTCCCACTCCTCCTCTGTCATGTTAAAGACCATTCGATCACGAAGGATGCCCGCGTTATTAATTAAAATATCAAGACCACCAAAAGCTTCCACAGCGGTCTTAACAATATTTTCGCCACCTTCCATCGTTGCTACTGAATCAAAATTCGCTACCGCTTCTCCGCCGGCAGCCCTGATCTCTTCTGCCACTTGTTCTGCAGGACGTTGATCTTCACCCTCACCACCGACTGATCCACCAAGGTCATTAACTACTACCTTCGCACCTTCTTCTGCTAGTAATAGTGCTTCGCCACGGCCAATACCACGGCCTGCACCTGTGACAATCGCCACTTTTCCTTCAAGCCTGTTACCCATTGAATTCCTCCATATATCTTGTGAGTTTATTTTGTATGCCGAATCGTATCATGCTATTACCCATTAAACTTCCCTGCAGCTATATTGATTCCGTCATTTAAGATTACTCGGATCACGTCACTGGTTTGTTTTATTGCATCTGAGAGTATTTTTGCTTGTGTATTTTCTTCAGCAGTTAAAACATAATCTGCCACTATCTCAGGATCATATGAGGGTTGACCGTTTTTCAAAGGTCGTCCAATTCCTATGCGTAACCGTATAAAATCAGGACCAATTTCTTCAATTAAGCTTTTAATACCATTGTGACCACCAGACCCTCCACCAATGCGTAGTCTTAAGCTACCAACTGGTAGATCAAGATCATCAAAAATCACAAGAGTTTGGTTAATTGGGCTAGCAGTTTTATCTATTGCTGATCGAGCTGCCTTACCACTCGTATTTACATAACTTCGTGGCTTTACAAGGTTCACTGTTAGGTTGTTTATTGAAGTAGAGCCCAGGCGAAGTAATTTGCCAGATGATTTTAGGGTTACTTTTTCTTGTTTTGCAAAGTGGGAAATTGCTCTTGCCCCAACATTGTGACGTGTATTGGAATACTTTTCACCAGGGTTTCCAAGCCCGATAATTAACCAGTTTTCATCATTGGGTTGTGGTTGAACTTTTTTTAAAAAATTTCTAATTTTCACAATTTCCTCAGGCCAATCATGCATCTATACAGTTGCAAAAAAAAGTAAAGTGGCGTCTGATTCACCTCACCGCTATAGTGATAATCCATGCTAGTTGACTTGCATTCCCATACATGGCCGCGTTCACATGATAGTGTTTTAAACCCTGATGACCTAATTGAACGTGCAAAAAAAGCCGGATTAGATGGCATCGTGTTTACTGAGCATGATGTTATTTGGGAAGATAACGATCTTGAAGAGATTCGTGCAAAACATGATTTTTTGGTTTTGGCAGGTGTTGAGATAAGTACTGATGATGGACATATTCTAGCTTTTGGCCTAGATAAGTATGTTTTCGGTATGCATCGTTCAGAGGAACTTGCAAAATATGTTGAGACATCTGGTGGCGTTATGGTCGCTGCGCATCCGTATAGACGACAAATGCCTTGGGCTGCAGGTGATCCTGAACAGTATGAAAAAGCTCTTGAGAAAGCAACTCAAAATCCATCTTACAAGTTTTGTGTTGGTTTGGAGGAGTTGAATGGGAGGGGTTCAGATGCAGAAAATGAGTTTTCAAGAAAGTTATGCGAGCGAATGGAGTTGCCTGGAACAGCAGGTACCGATTCACATGCGATCGCTGATATCGGCAAATGTGCAACATTTTTTGAGCATAATATTGAGTCGGAGAAGCAGCTTATTGAGGAGATTAAGGCCTCTCGTTTCTATGCAGTTGATCTTCGAAGTGGATCCCCTGTTGCAACTTCTAAATCAATTTCCTGATTTTGGGCTTCACACAACGCAATATAGTTGTATTATTCAACGGTAGAATTTTGCTAGAAGGATTTCACGAATGACTTACATTATTACTACGCCATGTGTGGATGTCCAAGACCAATCTTGTGTTGAGGTATGCCCTGTCGATTGTATTTATTTCGATGAAGGCGAAGATCGCATGCTTTATATTCAGCCTGATGAATGCATAGATTGTGGTGCCTGCGAGCCTGCTTGCCCGGTGACTGCTATTTTTGCTGAGGATGATGTACCCGCAGAAGAACAAGCCTATGTTGCGATTAATGTAGAGTGGTTCGATGATAAGGCTGGTACGAGAGCGAAAGTGGATGCACTGAAACCAGCGTAGTTTTCAGGCATTTTGGTAATAACTGGAAACCCCGGATTTGGGTAGCCGTGGAGACTGGTTGCCTCCTAAAAAAAACAAGGAGTTTTGGATGGCTGATCCCATACAAGTGGCTCATCGAGACACCTTTGGTAAGAAGGTAAAACGCTTAAGAAACCAAGGTGTGTTGCCCGGAAATATTTATGGCCGTGGTCTATCCTCGACCCCTATTCAAGTTGATAGTCGTGAGTTTCGCAAAATAGTATTGGACTCGGGTATTCGCTCGATGTTTCAAGTCCACGTGGAAGGTGAGTCTGAGCCAAGGCATGTGCTTATCCGGCAACTAGCACGTTCTGGTGGTACTGGTGACCCAATCCATGTTGATTTTTATCAAGTTGATTTAGAGAGGCCGATTCAAACAACTGTTGCAATTAATCTCATAGGTAGTGCACCTGCAGTAACTGATTTATCAGGCACGCTTCTGCAGCATCTTGAGACTGTGCAGGTCCGCTGTTTGCCTTTGGACATACCTGATTCTTTTGAAGTGGATGTAGCAGGACTAGAAACTTTCGAAGATACAATTAAGATTGCTGATGTCACGTTTGCAGAAGGTGTGGAAGTGTTGACGTCTGAAGACATGAGTATCGCTGGTGTTCAGCCGCCTCGTGTTCTTGAAGAAGTTGTTTCTGAGACCGATGAGGAATTGCTTGAAGGTGAAGAAGGTGTAGAAGGTGAAGGACCTGAAGAGGGTGGTGAAACTACAAGTGACGAAGTTGAATCATCTGAGGAGACATAGGTTTCTAGTTAGTGTCTAAATCTGATCGTGATTATCCCGCAGTGCAGTCGGTCGCAGCTCTGCACATTTTTTTGGATTGGTTTGGTCATACTGCAGCTAGAAGTACTAAAATTTTAGAAAAAACCCTTTCTGAAAATCAGGATTTATTACAGGCAAATATTCAAGTTGGTAGGCGTTGGGATTTAAGCTGTACAGTAATAGATACTTTGTCATTAGAAAGTAACCTTTCCTACGAAAGTGCACGTGCTGCTATCGAGGCTCGGTTAGATTCCGAAGAACTTAGCATTGCTTTGTGGCCTCCACGTGCCGCACCTCTCCCCCAAGGTGAGCCAGGTCTTTCTGAGTTAATTTTGGCAATCAGGAATGCAAAGCAGGTCAGTAATGATGACAAACGATTAGAGATCAGACGTCCTGTACATATCTATCTAAGACGAACCTCAACGACGGGATCTGTGGTGACTGTCTTGGGTGGGTTAAGTAGTTTTTGGGCTCAATTTACAAATCGAGTTCCAGGTTCGTTTCAATTAGAATCTACCGAATTGCATCGTTTGCCTCATAGTGAAGAGGAGCGTGAAGAACTAATTGAATCAATCGTTAATGCTTCTGCTCAGCCTGATGTTGATGATGGACGAACATTACCTGCTATCGATGCGTGGACTGCGGTTTGGTTACGTGAGTCAGATCTCGCAACTGTCATGGGTTCTCCAAGTCCTTCGAGTGATACACAAGCGTCTTTGCTACGTCGGAATTTGAGGAAGCTTCTAATTTCGCGGAAGGATGCGCAGAAAAAGTCAGAACAGCCTAGCGCGCTTGTAGTTGTAGGATCTGCATTGACTGCTGATGAAGAAAAGCTTTCTTGGGTTATCAAAGGTATGGATCCAGCACTGTATGCTGGATTTTCTATAATTGTGGTGATTGTGGATGGGCTTGTGAAGCCAGTTATTGTTCCCCAAGAAGGTTCATTGCCTTGGGATGTTCCTCTGCCAAACTAAAAATTAGTCAAAGAGTGGTCCACCTTTGTCGATGATCTTTCCTGATTTACTAATGACGCTAGGACGCTCTTCGCAATATCCATCGTTTTCACACTTATCAAATGAAAACGCATTTAATGTTTTGTCATATTTAATGTTCCACGTTCCTAAAACTAAACTACTTACCCCTCGCGTATTCTCTGTTTCCAGAATTCGAATCAATGCTTCAATCTCTTCTTTACCCATCAGAGTCTCCATAGTGGTTATATTGGTATGCTAGCTTTATTCGGAAAAGCTATTTAGTGCAAGCAATTTTTATTGTTGCGTTGTTGAAATATATGATTAATTTCCAGTTATTTAATTTATGAAACAAAAACAGAAACCTACAAACAATCTTTGGCTTGCTGAGGAACTATGGGATTTAGGAGCTATTGAATTTGGTTCTTTTACACTAGGTCGTACTGCTGTTGATTCACCAATTTATATAAATCTTAGAAAGTTAATTAGTCGACCTAGTGCCTTGGCACGTTGTGCAGAGATTATTCGTGCAGAACTTGAGGCGTTAGTATCGATGCGTAACCCACAAGTTCAGCCGTTTACACTCGTTGTAGGTGTCCCTTTTGGAGGACTTCATGTTGCAACAGCTTTTTCCCTCTTGGCTAATACTCCGATGATTTATTGCCATTCTTCTGCAGGTAAGAAGGAAGGTGAGATAGAGGGTAATTTTGTGACTGGTCAGTCATGTTTAATTATCGACGATCTGATTACTGGAGGGGGTAGTATTTTGGAAACTAACTCAAGTCTTTTGGAATCAGGACTGATAGTTCGAGATGCAGTTACTTTGGTTGATCGTCAGGAGGGGGGTATGGAGGCGTTAAGGGAAGAAGGTATTAACCTTGTAAGTATTCTTACTTTGGAACAAATTGCTAACCATTTGCGATATTCCGAAAGAATTAGCCGATCGCAATTTGAAGAAGTACTCGCATACCTAGGTCGGTCAAAACGCACAGACTAGCTAATGGTTTCAGCTTAGCCTATGACGACAGTTACTTTTATGGAAGTTGAACCGTCGCTACACCTGGAGATGTTCGTTGGCCTTGAGGGTTTTCTGTCCAGATTTCTAGATCTACCAACTTCTCCCCATCTTCTTCGTATTTGCGAGTAACAATTCCTTTGCACTGAATGTCTTGGTCTGGAAAGTCCATGCCCCGGTATGAACACCCAACTTTTTTGATTGAGCCCTCATTGCCAATCCAGTCATGTAACAATTGCCCTAGAAATGCGTGTTTTAACGCTCCGTGAACAATGATGTTTTCGAGCCCTGTAGCTTTTGCAAAATTATGGTCGTAATGAATCTGATAGAAGTCCCCTGAAGCTGCTGCCCAATGAACTAGTTGTTGTGTGTTGCAATTTTTCGCAAGTGTGGGGATTTCCATCCCCTCGCTAACTGCATCCCAAGTAGTAGACATGTTCTCTCCTAATACCGGATTCCGGTTCCGGTTACGATAGCAACGGTTTCACCCGTTTCATTTTTGTAGATGGTTTTAGATGTTGTAATTAACATTTCACCTAAACGCCCTTGTCTTTCTTCAATTGATGAGACGTGATTTGTTGCAGTCAGAATATCACCTGCACAAATTTGCCCCTTATATTCGACATCTGTTCCACCATTTAGCATTCGTTTTAACGGCCTGCTTGGTTCTGGATTGGGTCGACTGCCTCTTGCTTCGCTTGCCCGGTTAGGGTTGAAGATAGGAGTTCCCAAATATCCCGCAGGGGCAGGAAGATTTCGATAACCTGCTTTTTTTGCTTCTTCTTCATCATAAAAAACCGGATCGGTATATCCCACAGACCTTGCAAACATACGCACGGAAGTTTTGTCTATTTCTAAAGTCCAGGGTTCAGATTCTACCCCGATTGTTGCTTGCATTTCCTCTGTTATTAAGGAATCTTGCTCAGCCATTCGTTCCTCCAAATAAATCGTCTCAGCGAAACAATACCTGCATCTGCCTGCCTCGTAAAATTTATTATCCGCTAATATAATCCTTTTCTTCAGTTTTTAGGTGATAAACGTCATTGAGCGAACCGATTATTCGAGTGTGTTTACTTGCTAGAATTATTGAGATTGATGTATGGGCTGGGCGAAAGAGCATATCAAGTGGGGTTTTAAGCAGATGTCCCAAATAGGCATTAATAACGCCTCCGTGGGCTGCGACCACAACTCGTTTTCCTATATTTTCAATAATAATTCCTTCAATTGCAGTTACAACGCGTTGACGTAATTCATGACTTCGTTCACTTTGAGGATATACATCCCATGAATTTTCTTTTGCCATACGCGAACGCATAGCAGTTAGTGCCTGCTTCCCAAATACTTCTTCAGCACTCAAATCTTGTGGTGAATCTCGAAACATTTCAACTTCTCTGAGGTCATTTATCACTATTGGTTTCAGATCATGATGTCGAGCAATTTGCTCACCTGTAATAAATGCTCTTTTTAACGGACTTGCATAAACAGCATCGATTTTGGTTGTTGATAGAGATTGCCCAACTAGTTTGGCTTGCTCGTTTCCGAGTTCACTTAGAGGAGGATCCACCTGGTCTCCGATACTTCTTTTATAGAATTCCGTAATATTTTTTGCAGTGGCAGTTGTTTGTTGTCCATGTCTAACCAAGAGGATTTCTGTATTAAGTTCAGCACCAAACGTGCTTACAGGTTTCGATTTTTCTGTAATAGATTGTTTCTTAGTAGTCATATTTTTCTAATCCTGTTTTTTTAACTGTTTTTCTTACCAACGTTGTCCTGGTGGTGGTTTCCGTTCAAGATTTTCCCCTACTGCAGACGAAGCAGTAGCTTTTTCTGACCAGGGCCAAGTTTCATTCGGAGCAAAGTCACCGGGGTTAGATGTTGTCATAGCAGAGGCGATTATAAGTGTTCTCTTAGTTCCAGCCACGTCATGTACTCGAAAGATTCGAGCGCCTTGCTCAAAAGCTAATATTGTACTTAGGTGTGTTTCCAAGTCGCGTTCTTCTGGATCAAGCCCACTAATACTACCTATATAATTTTTTCGAGAGTGTGCAAGTAAAATTGGAAGACCAAATGTGTTCAGTTCTCTGAAGCGACGAAAAATTTGAATGTCCTCATCATGACTTTTTCCGAATGCAATTCCTGGATCTATTACCACACCATCAAGGTTAGGTATTTCTTTTTCAACCTGCTCTAATCTATTTCCCATCCAGTCTATTGTTTCTGTTACAACGTCTTCGTAATCAGGCGGTGGGATTACTCTTTGTTTAGGTACCGATTGGTTGAAATTTAAGACATATCCCGCATCTGCTTGTGCAGCTTCCTTCAATGCACCTGTGCCAACAGTATGTCCTGAAATATCATTGATAATTGAAGCGCCTGAATTTATGGCTGCGTGTGCAACCTCTTTTTTGTAGGTGTCAACAGAGACACAAAATCCATCTGAAGCAAGTGCTTTTATGACAGGTGTTACTAGTCCAATTTCTTCTTGCGAGGTTAAGCGTGGCCTACTACCTCGTGCCGATTCACCTCCAACATCAATAATTGAAGCACCTGCATCTTTTAGTTTTTCTGCATGTTTAAGTGCAGCTTTAATATTGCTACCGACTCCTTCACCAGAAAAAGAGTCAGTGGTTAGATTTAAGATTCCCATAATAATTGCTTTATCAAGCGGAAAAGATTCAGTTTTTGTCTTCCATACTTTTTGGGGATAAAGATATCGTTTTAGAGATTCCTTATGTTCGCTATTGTACTGAATGAGTTCTGTTTGAAATTTTTTTAATTGTTTACTCGTTCCTGCTACACGTACAACATTTTCTTGTTTAGTTGCAATGAGTTCACAGTTGGTTGAGGCTTTGTGAATTATTTCATGTTCAGTACGAAAGAAAAGCACGTGCTGAGTTTCATTATCTCCTGCTTGTTGAGAAGTTGAAGGTGGTACAGCACGGAATTTTGGTATGACACTTACCATAATTTACCTGTTGATAACTTGCGGGATTGCCAAAGATGTTCGAGGTCATGGTGATAGAGGTCCTGTGCGAGGTCCAAGATAGATACGTTGCCCTTATATGGATGTTGTCCTTCGGATGACCAGTCTCGTTTTGAAAGTCCGTACATTAGATACACTGTTTGTTCTCGGGCTTTTTGAAATCTCCACAATGCATGGTCCAAGTCTTTTGTGGCATATTCGCTTTCTAGAGGTATAGCATCAAAGTCTACGTGGTGTAAGTCTTTAGTTGTTCTATCCATAATCATGCGTATTTGTTCAGCTACACCTATCTCCACATCACCAAGATGTATTGAAATAGCTAAAAGGTTCCATTGGTTATCATTCTTAAGGTCGTAGCTTTTTTCATCGTAGTAGAGAATTTTTTCAAGTTCACCTGAGGATTCAAAAAGGGCTTTTAGGAGAAAATTCGGATTGAATTGTACTTTAGATTGCCTCAACTTTAGGGTCCTCACCGTAGAGTTTGGATTGTACTCTTTTTCCTGACGTTAGGTTTTAATTACCGGAATATCTGTCTGACAAAGAGGGCATTCGGTGGGGAGGAAAGTTTCTATTTCTAATGTTATGCAGGCATGGAAAGGAATTCCAAACTCTGTGGATCCTCCACTACGATCTACTAATATCGCTACCCCTACTGCTTCGGCACCTGCATTTTTTACTGCATCAATTACATCTCGGACGCTGCCACCTGTTGTAAGGACGTCGTCAATTACTAGGACTCGGTCGCCAGCACCAACTTCGTACCCCCTACGAAACTCTCTACCGCCATTTTTCTTACTCTCTGCAACAAGCGAACGGACTCCCAGTTGACGAGCAAGCTCAAATGATAGTATTGCACCTCCTGTAGTAGGACCAGCTACAGTATTAATTTCCAATTCAGCAAATTTCTTAGCGATTTCATCACACATTTTTTCAGTTAGTGATGGTTGCTGTAATAATCGGAATTTTTCGATGTAAGTATCTGCATGTAAACCGCTAGTGAGTTGAAAATGTCCATTTAGGACTGCACCTAGCCGTTCAAGTTGTTCGATATGATTTGTAGACATATTCACCTGTTATTTTCTTTCGTTCGGCTGTTCGGATTTTATTGGACCAAAGGCATTATGGGGCCAGTATGTAAAGAATGCTTTCCCCGTAATGTTGTGCATGGGGATTAACCCAACACTTATGTTCCTGCTATCTGTGCTGTTGTTTCGATTATCACCTAGGACGTATATGTGATCATCTGGGATTGTTATTGCAGGATAGTCACCTCTCCATTTCTGATTTAAGTATGGTTCTTCTAGCGCATAACCATCGATATAAACTTCTCCCGATACTATTTCTAGTGTGTCTCCTGGTAATCCTATTACACGTTTAATCAACTCTCTGTTTCCACTTTCAGGGTTTTTAAAAACAACAATATCTCCACGTTCAATTTTTCCAAAAATGGGCTCTTGAGAAGCACTTGACGCAGTCCAACCAGGAATCACATTAGAAAAGCGCGCAACATTTATAGAAGAATATGACCATTTGTTTACAATCACGTACTCGCCATTGTCGAGAGTAGGGTACATTGATAAACCATCCACTTGATAGTTGTGTACCAAGACTCTTATTGCCATGAAGACTAGGAGTGCCAGAAGAGCGGTCTCAATTATTTCACGAACTATTTTCCTGGTAGGCTTCTCTTCCCAGCTATTTCTAAAACCTTCCATAAACGCTGGAGTGCTATCTTCTTGAAGTGTATCTGCAGATGTTTTAGGTTTTTCCGATTCTTCTAGTGGGGTACTTTTTTCGGCCTCCGGATTTGGAGTCGACTCATTAAGAGAAGTTTCTTCTTCAATTTCGTCTATCACAATAATTTGAGATTAACATATGATAGTTACGAAAAAAGTAGATACTGTGATTGGTTAACTTTTGAAAAAGGATAGTGATAGACTTTGCTAATAGTCTGCTTAGGGTTTTATGTTGCTTATGAGAAACCAAGTTAAAGTCGTTGTTCTTTTAGTAGTTTGCTTTTGTCTTTCTTTAACAGCCTGTACTCAGGGGGAAGAAAACAAGATTGTCCATGATGTCTACGGAGATTATGGCATTGCAGTCACAGGTACTGGTGAAATTAGTGTAGTCCCAGACATTGCCGTTTTTTATGTAAGCTCTGAAGCCGAGGCTAAGAATGTGACTGATGCTACTAAACGAGTATCTAGAGCTTCTCAAAAGATAATAGCGTTGCTTAATTCAAAGGGTATAACTGCCCCAGATGTTGTAACGAGTTCGGTAAATATTTCTCCTCGGTACGATTGGTCGCGAGATGTACAGACAGTTGTTGGGTATATTGCTTCCGTTTCAATGCAAATTACCGTTCGAGAAATTGCAGAAGTTGGACAGATTCTTGATTCTGTTATCGAGGCTGGAGGCAATACCATTCGTTTGAATGGGCTGCGATTTGATATTGAAGATCGCACGAAGTACATTGTTTTAGCGAGAGAGCTTGCAGCAAAAGATGCAAGGGATCGTGCAGAGCAATTAGCAGTATTACATGGTGTTAAATTGGGACAACCTATACGAATAAGTGAATTTGATACTCCAAGTTATAGCCCTTACGCGCGAACAGAAATGCATTCTCATTCAGATGGGTTACCTATTGAACCTGGGTCTCTTGCTGTGAGCGTTTCATTAGCGGTGCAGTGGTCTATTGAAGAAACTGACTGATCATTTGGGAGCTTTTTTAAGGCGATCAATTCCGTCTTTTAAGCCTACCGCACTGAACAGAATAATGAGGAAAATTATATATTTTGTTGGCTCGCTCAAAATAAGGCTGAGTCCAATAACACATATCACCGAGATTGCAATACTAGGTAAGGTCTTTTTTATAAAAAGCATCATTAATAAACCTATAAGAAGCATGATTGCTCCAGGTATAGGGACTATGCCTACTGCGACTCCTAATGCAGTGGCTGCACCACGTCCGCCACGGAATCTTAGCCACGGAGGGATTATATGACCTATGACGGCGGCCGTACCTGCTGCCATAATTACCCAATCGGTAGTGTCTAATAGAAGGGAAAGTCCAATTGCGAGACCACCTTTAGCTAGGTCTGCGATGATTGCAAAAATTCCAATTTTTAATCCCGTAGCACGTTGTAAATTGCCTGCTCCAACATTGCCGTCACCAAAAGTACGTAAATCAATGTTGTATTTTATTTTTCCGATAAGCCATGAGATGGGGATAGAACCTATCAGAAATGACAAAGTAATTGCGAGAAATGCAGTCATGGTGGGAGCATAGCTGATTGCACTACTTTGTTCCTGTAAAAATTCTTGAGCAGTATTTCGTAAATTTATTAAATACTCAGTAAAATTCGCGTAATCTGTAATACCATTGCGAAAAACTAAAGGAGTTAATGTATGGAAGTGCCAATGCTTATAAATGATTTTCTATATCGAGCACGTGATCTTTATGGGGAAAAAGAAGCCGTTGTCGATGGTTTGCAAAGATTTACATACAGTGAATTTGCTGAGCGTTGTTTTAGGTTGGCGAATGCACTTTCTAACCTTGGGATTAAGAAAGGCGATCGGGTAGGGATACTGTCGCCTAATAGTCATTATTTTCTTGAGTCGTTTTACGGCACTTCGCTTATTGGAGCTGTATTGGTTCCATTAAATTACCGATTAGTTTCGGATGATTTTCAATACGCTTTTAGTCATGCTGGTGTTCGAGTTATTCTTGCGGATTCTGAGCTAACTAATTCATTGGATGAAATAAGGGATCGACTTCCAGCAGTCGAACACTGGATTGTGGCACGTTTTGACGATGCCCCAGTTCCTGAGGGCTGGCTTGATTGGGAGTCTTTAGTTACTGTTGCTGCACCCACTCCTCCAGAATCTCCTGAAATTGATGAAAATGATTTGGTTTCTATTAATTACACATCAGGCACCACTGCTCGACCTAAAGGTGTGATGTTAACGCATCGTAATTTTTATATAAATGCATATAATTTTATCTCGCATCTAGGTATTTCTCATGATGATAATGAGATGTGGACTTTACCTATGTTTCATTGCAATGGCTGGGGTGGGGTATATGCGGTGACTGCAATGGGTGGAAAACACGTGATAGTACGTGTTCCTGAGCCAAAAGGTTTATTTCAACTTGTACAAGATGAAAAAATTACCTTTGCGTGTATGGCCCCAGCTGTGCTTGCTCGAATCTTAGATTACCCTGATTACGCAGATTTCAATATCACAACTAAGCCTAGGATTGCTTGTGCTGGAGCCCCGCCACCTCTGACTTTTGTGCACAGACTTGAAGATGAACTAGGCTGGACCTTTTTGCAGTTATATGGCCTTACTGAAACTGCACCAATTTTAACAATGGCCGAACCAAAACCGCATCTAAATTTAGAGGGTGGGGAGCTTTATCGAATCAAAGCCAGGGCAGGTCATGCTGCATTAGGTGTTGATTTACGTGTAATTGGTGAAGGTGGTCTTGATGTTCCGCAAAATGATGAAACAGTTGGTGAAGTTGCTGCACGTGGAAACATGATATTTAAGGGATATTGGGAACAGCCAGAAGAGACTAGTAAGGTTGTAAGGGACGGCTATTTTTATACTGGTGATCTCGCAACCATGGATGAGCATGGCTACATTAATATTGTTGATCGAGCTAAGGATGTCATTATTTCTGGGGGTGAAAATATTTCATCTATAGAAGTTGAGGATATTTTGTACAGACATCCGTCTGTTCTTGAGGCGGCAGTCGTAGGCATTCCACATGAAAAATGGGGTGAAACACCTTTGGCTGTAATTGTTCCTCAAGCCGGTGAAAGTCCTAGTGCAGAAGAAATTATTGAATTTTGTAAAGAAAACCTCGCACATTTTAAGGCGCCAACTCGAGTTGAATTAACAGAAGCATTACCTAGAACTGCAACTGGCAAACTGAAAAAATTCGAATTACGAGATGCATATTGGGAAAATGGTAAACGCCGTGTTAACTAAGAGATTTTTTTGGCTTCTCAAAGTTTAGCCTCGAGGATATAGTTAGTTACATAAGTTGGAGGGTGTTGTGGCGACTTTTGATACTGTTATAAAGGGCGGAACGATCATAGATGGTCTTCAAACTCCACGTTATGTTGCAGATGTTGGGATAAAGAACGGCCGTATTGCTTCTATAGGCAGGATTTCGACAAATGATGCTGACCAAGTATTAGATGCTTCAGGTCTAATTGTTGCGCCTGGTTTTGTGGATTTGCATACCCATTATGATTCGCAAATCTATTGGGATCCTTGGTGCACTATTTCTGGGTGGCATGGGGTTACTTCGGTGGTTATCGGAAATTGTGGTTTTGGTTTTGCTCCGGTGAAAGAGGATATGCAAGATCGAGCGATGCTTACAATGGCTCGTAATGAGGCCGTTCCTTTGGAATCCATGAAAGAAGGAATGGCTTGGGACTGGGAAACATATCCCGAATTTTTGAATTCACTCGATAGAATTCCTAAGGGTGTCAATGTGCTTTCATATGTTGGTCTGAACCCCTTGTTGATATATACGATGGGTTTGGAGGCAGCAAAGTCACGTCCTGCATCGGATAGTGAACGTGAAAAGATGTGTCAGCTGTTTGAAGAAGCCCTCCAGGCTGGTGGTTGTGGGTTTTCTGTTCAGCTGGGTGGTGAGAATTCTGTACAAAGAGATTATGACGGAACTCCTATGGCGACAGATTGTATGGCCGAGGAGGATCTTTTAGCTTTTGCACGTGTACTAAATAAGGTTGGGAGGGGATTTACTCAAATTGCTGGATCTTTGGATACTGCAGAAAAAATTGCTGAGGTGTCAGGTCGTCCAGTGCTCTGGAATTTATTAGCACCTGCGACAGACCAGCATGGTCAAAAAACGGCCCCTCACCAAGAGGCTATTCGTAGGATAGATGAAGCCAATGCAAAGGGTTTGAGGATTTTTGCACAGGCTTTGACAGTTGATGTTGGATTTGAATTTACCTTGGAAGATTGGAATTTATTCGACACAAGTCCGGTATGGCGTGAAGTGACGTTAGGTAATGTGTCTGAACGCATACAAAAAATGGGTGACCCTCAAAGACGGCATGCTCTCCGAGAAGAGTATGATTTAGGTAAGGGTCCAATTGCAGGTGGTGGTACAGAAGAGGGCGTAAAGGAATCTGGTGGTGGGGCCAATGTCAACGGGATTGCTACTTTGATTGTCGAAGATGTTGAGTCTCCAGATCTAAAAAAATATGAAGGCTTACATCTTCCGGAAATTGCGGAAATGCAGAATAAACATATTATTGATGCTTTCTTGGATCTTGCGTTGGAGGATAATTTAAAAACAACATTTGCTACCCCACCACGACCAACTGATCCTGATGCTATGGCCGAAGTTGCTAATTCATCAGTTGCTATACCGGGGGTTTCGGACGGAGGTGCACACACTAAGTTTATTACCTTGGGTGCTTATCCAACTGAATTTCTTAGTCGTTGGGTTCGTGATGGGGAAATTATGGATTTAGAGCAAGCACATTGGAGGTTGTCAGCATATCCAGCCTTAGCAGCTGGTGTGAAAGATCGGGGTTGGCTTAGAGAAGACGCACCTGCTGATATAGTTGTTTACGATTACGAGAACTTGGCAATGCTGCCGGTTGAGAAAGCTTGGGATTTTCCTGCAGGTGCGTGGCGTCGAATTCGGAAAGCAAAGGGCTATCGGTACACTATTGTCAATGGTCAAGTAACGTTTGAGGATCAAAACTGTACCGGAGCAACTCCCGGAAAATTACTCAGGCATGGTTTAGCTTAATAATCTTTTGAGCACTAAATTTTTGTTTTTCAGTTCCCTCGTATAATAGGCCGCACAGCTTAGTGCTTGTTAGGGCGTATGTTTTCTTTGTTTAGCGTAAAGCGCAAATTTTTCTTTATCCCTCTATTTCTTATAGGTATCGTTTGTTTTGCGGCCTGTGAATCGTCAGAAAAAGAATTTATTCTTGCGACAACAACGTCTACTGAAAATAGTGGTTTGATTGAAGCTTTAATCCCTTCGTTTGAAAAAGAATCTGGGTATAAAGTGAAGGTTGTCGCGGTAGGTACAGGTGCTGCGTTAGAGATGGGTAGGCGTGGTGACGTGGATGTATTGCTAGTTCATGCACCTGAAGCCGAGCAACAGTTAATTGATTCTGGTTTTGCTTTAGAAAGAATACCCGTTATGAAGAACTGGTTTGTGATTGTCGGGCCTAAGGAAGACTTTGCGGAAATAAAAGATTTAAATGCAAGTGTTGCTTTTAATACGATTGCTCGAGCAAAAACATCATTTGTTAGCCGTGGTGATAATTCTGGAACACATAAAAGAGAACTACAATTATGGAAAGATGCTGGTTTTGATAGCCCACCTCAAAATGAGGCCTGGTATCTATCTACTGGTCAGGGGATGGCTGCTACTTTGACAATTGCGAGTGAGCTAAAAGGCTACGTCTTAACAGATAAAGGGACGTATCTAGCCACATCTTTAGCCACTCAATTAGTCGTATTAGTTGACGGAGGCCTTGGTATGGAAAATATCTATAGTGTAGTTTTGTTGAATCCGGAGAAACTCAATATCAATAATTTGGGTGCTGTTGCATTTCGTGATTACATGTTATCTGAGGAAGCAAAAAATGTTATTCGGAATTTTGGTCGTCAGAAATTTGGAGAACCTTTATTTACCCCGTTCGGTTCTGATTAGAGATAGGAAGTTTTGTGGATTTGTTGGGTGACGCATTTGTTGAAATGTTTGAATTCTTCCTCGGAAGAGACAGCGATGTTTGGTCTATCACTGGTCGGACTACTCTCATATGTTTAATTTCTACAATAATCTCTTCAATTCTTGGTATTTTCATTGGCTTTTTCCTAGCACTTATCCCATTTAGAGGCCGGAGCACATTTGTGGCATTTGCTAATGCAGGTATGGGAATGCCACCTGTTGTAGCTGGCCTTGTTGTGGCTGTTTTATTATGGAGAACAGGTCCTTTAGGCTCCCTGGGTTTGATGTACACCCCAATTGGGATGGTAATTAGCCAGTGTGTAATTGCAGTACCGCTTGTTGCCGCGATTACGATCGGGTCTGTGATGAGCCTGCCTCCTGCAATGCATCTGCAAATTCGTTCGATGGGTGCGAATACTGTACAAACGGTTCTACTTTTAGCGTACGAGGTTCGCTTAGGCTTGTTGATAGCAGTAATGGCTGGTTTTGGAGCTGCAATTTCCGAAGTTGGTGCGGCGATGATGGTAGGTGGAAATTTGGCAAGTGAGACTCGAGTTCTGACAACTGCTACTGTTCAGCTTGTCGGTCAAGGTGAATTTGGAAAAGCACTGGGGTATGGCTTGATGCTTTTAATTCTTGTGTTATTTGTTGCTATAGCCTTAACCAGTATTCAGAGCAAGGCTCGGAAGCGATAGTATGAAAAAGACTACACAAATGATCGAGATGTCTGATATATCGGTTGTGCGTGGAGGACGTGAAGTTTTGGATGTGCCGGCATTCAGCCTTAACACAAATGAAACGGTTGCAATACTGGGCCCAAATGGGTCTGGCAAATCAACCTTTTTACTTGTTGCATCATTATTGCTTAAGCCAACGCAAGGGGAGATATCCTACTTTGGGAAAGCGATCAAAAATTCGAACCGTACTCCTTTTAGGCGTATGACAGCACTTGCTTTCCAGGAGCCCTTACTATTGGACAGGAGTGTTTTGGATAATCTAAAAATTGCACTGAGGTTGAAAAGACCAGATTTGAAAAATTTGGACAAAATTGCTGGTAACTGGTTAGAAAAATTAAAAATCCAACATCTTGCGAAGGTCCTTCCACATCAATTGTCAGGAGGGGAATTGCAAAGGGCTAGCTTAGCGAGAGTTTTTGCCGTAGAACCTGCAATGATTTTTCTGGATGAGCCTTTTGCAGGAATTGACGAAATTGATCGTCCTAGCCTTTCTGGTGACGTAAAAGCTCTAATTAAGGAATCAGGGGCTGCTTCTTTGCTCGTGACTCATGATATTTCTGAAGCGGTTTTGTTAGCAAAACGTTTAGTAGTTTTGTCAGACGGAAAGATAATTCAAGAAGGAGATGTTGGTGAGGTAATTGCGAAGCCAATTTCTTCAAAGATTGCGAAATTGCTAGGTCATTCGGTTTTCGATGCGGAAGAATTTGTCAGGTTGTTTCAGATTGATAGACCACTGGGAAATTTTTCTGAGGTAGCTGTTCCAATGAGCGGGATCAAAGCAGTTCCTAGCCTTGAAGGACTGGGTAAAATTGTAAGGCTTGAGGTTTCAGTAAAAGGGTTGGTAGCTGTAATCGCACTAGGTAATCAGCAATTTCACACTGAAATTGATTATGGCGACGCAACGTTTTCCGATTGGATTACTGGCAACAGTGTAGATGTTGACATTGATTATTCTCGGATAATTTGGTTATCCGAGAATAATTTCTAGCTATTTTTTTCTACTTTTTTCGCGTCCAATGCAATAAAGCTAAGTTGTTTGTCGGTCATTCCATCAACATCAAAGAAGCGGAAAAGCCAAATGCCAATAGCAAGAAAAATTCGTGGTCCTCTAAAAATTTCTTCGCTAATTAATATAGAAGTTCCCTCTGTCTTGCCTTTTTCAACTGTCCATGAGTGTTCGCCTCGTGTTAATAAATAACGTGCCCACCACATGATGCGATAATTTTCTTTATCAACTTCTTCAACTGTCAGATTGAAGGTTGGCCGAAAAATTCCAAAAGGTCCCCTGTGGACTTGTTCTTGGTAGCGATATCCTACCTCCCAGAGCAAGTGAGGAGAGGGATTATTTGCATCAGATTTAATGGAAGCTATGTACGAATCTCGGATTGGCCATCTGTCCAGGGCAATCAGCGATGCCCACGTGTTTTTTCGAGAAGAATTAACCGATAGTTCTCGTCTTATGGAAATTGTTTTCGGGAATTTTTTTTTAAAAATAGTGATAAGTTACATCCTTGTTTTTTTATGTCTTTAAGTGTGTTTTTCTATCCATCGTCCCTTGAAGAGCAGCATGTCACCCGCCCCCACCTTGATCGTTGCTTGAGCACTTACTATTTCATTGTGTATACCTTGGGTGCTAAATTTTAGGTTAGCTTCGCTGAGATTCCAACGAAATCCAGTGGTTGTTACGCCTTGGCAGGCTCCAATTGCAACTAAGGAGACTATAGTTCCTAGTGGTTCTTTGAGTTGCATTTCATCAGTTATAAGTTCTGTCTCGAAAAAGTCATCAATGATTCGAATTCTTGCACTTTTTCCAAATCGTACCAATATGCTTAAATTTGCGAGCGCATGATCACCACGACCGCCATTAGCACACAGAATATCAATGGAAGTGGCTCCCTTGGCTAGGCAAAATTCAATTGTTTTTTCCAGGTCTGTTTTTTGTGGGTTTTTATCGGTGAGGAATTTACTTTTCTGAAGTCTGTTTTTTGAGTCTTCGAATATCGAATCCATATCACCAATAATCAAATCTGGCGATATGCTTGAGTCAAGCGCTTTATTTACGCCCCCATCTGCAGCGACGATCAAATCTGCGACCTTCGTAAATTCTTCTAGAGTAGTTTTTTTTGATTGCTCACCATTTGCAAACACAACTATGTGCATCGGTTTTACTCAGGTTAGTTTTTGTACAATTTCTAACAATAGAGCTTCTGCTCTTGCTAGACGTTCTAAAATTCCCCACTGGCCATGAATATTTAAAGTCATATTATTTCTGCTTCCACGTACACCAGCTAGGCGTCCTGAAACTAATATACTTTCTTTATACGCTTGAACTTCCTCAGACTCTTTTCCGAATATCGAATCTAGCAACTCACGTGTTCTAGCATCCCACCGGTCATATTCGAAAGGATTTGGACCTGTCCCGCGGAGGCGAGGTATCTTTGCTATTTGTGTTGCCAGTGCAGCTTTTTGCTTACTCACATCTTTTTCCATGATATAGATCGTACGCCTTGCTGTTCACTAGGGAAAGTCCTTTATAAAAGTTAGATTTCCCTCCAATAATTACGAGAATTTAACTATGCAAATGGTATACTGAAGTTAGCATTTCCCCACTCGGAGAACCGATGACCATTGAGCCTACTTCTGGAATAAAAACTCTCAATTTAGAAAGCGAAATGCGCTCAAGTTATCTTGACTACGCGATGAGTGTTATTGTTTCACGCGCACTTCCTGATGTACGTGATGGGCTCAAGCCTGTACAGCGACGAATTGTTTGGGGAATGTTTGAAGGTGGTGCACGTCCCGGCTCTGCATATCGAAAGTCTGCTGGAATCGTAGGTGATGTAATGGGCCGCTATCACCCTCACGGAGATTCTTCTGTGTATGAAGCGATGGTCCGTTTAGCACAAGATTTTTCACTTCGTTATCCACTAGTAGACGGGCAAGGAAACTTTGGTAGCGTTGATGGTGATCCGCCTGCAGCAATGCGATATACCGAAGCCCGTCTCGATTCGATTGCTGAAGAGTTAGTGGCCGACATAGATCAAAACACTGTTGATTTTGAGCCAAATTATGATGGTCGTTATCAAGCACCAGAGATTCTCCCTTCACGCCTGCCTAATTTATTACTCAATGGCTCTTCAGGTATTGCTGTAGGAATGGCTACAAGTATTCCTCCTCATAATCTTGGGGAAATAGTAGAGGCGCTTAAATTATTGATTGAAAACCCGGATGCTTCGCTAGACCAGCTTTTGGAGGTTGTTAAAGGTCCAGATTTTCCAACAGCTGCTGTTGCCCTGGTAGGAAATGATAGGCAACAGGTCAAAGATGCATATAGTGATGGGAAAGGCCAAGTAACGTTGCAGGCTCGGACAACTATCGAAGAATCCTCAAAGGGGCAAGCACAGCTAGTTATTTCCGAATTACCTTATCAAGTAAACAAGGCTACTTTAATAGAGAAGATTGCAGATCTTGTACGTAATAAAAAAGTTGAAGGTATCGCTGATATTCGCGACGAGAGTGATCGAAGTGGGATGCGTGTCGTAATCGATTTGAAGCGAGAAGGTTCAATAGCACAAATTAGAAATCTACTTTATAAGCACACGAAATTAAGATCTACGTTTCCTATTAACATGATGGTTCTTGTTGACGGCGCCCCCCGTCGTGTTGGTTTAAAAAAAGCATTAGAACATTTTCTGGATCACAGACGTGTAGTTATAAAAAGACGCACAGAATTTCAGTTAGAACAAGCTAAGGATCGAGAACATATTGTTCAAGGATTATTAAGGGCAATTGACTTACTTGATCAAGTGATCGCAACAATTCGTAGTTCTGATTCTGCTAATGATGCTGTGACTCTTTTGCAGGAAGCACCGTTTGAATTCTCTGATCTGCAAGCCCGGGCGATTCTTGATATGCAGCTAAGAAGATTAGCTGCATTGGAGAGACAGAATCTACAAGATGAATACCGTGATCTGATTGAAAATATTGCGTATTTAGAAGGTTTATTAGAAGACAAGAAAAAAATTGATTTCTTAATTCGTGATGATTTAGATGAACTTGCGGAAGATTATGGAGATGATCGTAAAACTGAAATTTTAGAAGCAGCAGCAGCAACCTTTAGTGAAGAGGATCTTGTACCACATGAGGATTGTGTAATAACTCTTTCGCGAAGGAATTACATAAAGCGAACCCCGTTAAGCGAATATCGTGTTCAGAGACGTGGGGGGAAAGGTGCAAGAGGGGCAACAGTGAGGGATGAGGATGCGGTGATGCTACTCAATGTTTGTGATTCGCATGACAACATTTTATTCCTTACCGATCAAGGAAAAGTTTATCATTTGCGTGCTTTTGATGTGCCTGATTCTCGTAAGCAATCACAAGGTTCTTTTATAACGAATCTTATTGAGATGACTGCGGGGGAACGTGTTACGACAATTCTAAATTGTGCCTCATATGATGACGATTATCTTGTTTTTTTCACAAGAAATGGCCAAATTAAAAAGACACCACTTACCGAATACGCAGAGGTCAGACGTAATGGAAAGATTGCGATGCGGCTAGATACGGATGATGAACTTGTTTCGGCTCGTTTTGCTACCAGTGACGGGGATGTACTTATAGTTACAACTAATGGTTATGCGGTAAGGTGCTCGATTGACAATCTTCGTTCAGCAAGTCGAACCAGTGGTGGTGTTAGGGGAATCACCCTCGCAGATGGCGCATCGGTAGTCACTGGTGAGGCTGTGAATGATAATCAAGAAATTTTAATAATTACGCAAAGAGGTTTAGGGAAACGGACAATTGCAAGTGAATATCCACGGCATAGACGTGGTGGAAAGGGAGTGCGCACACTTAACATTACAGATCGTACTGGGACTGTGGCAGCTTGTCGCGTAGTCAATCCGGACGAAGAATTGATTGTGGCAACTGATGATGGAATGGTTATCCGTGTCATGGTTGAAGAAATCCGACAGACTGGACGTAATACTCAAGGGGTAATTGTTATGAAGGATGTGGGTGAGAATGATCAGGTTAGCAGTATTGCTACTTTTAGAGAGACACCAATAAATTTACGAAAGCGTGCAGAGAACAATGTTCCTGAGTAGAAATATTTACCAGGCATCTTCTAAGAGTTCTAGCGATGCCCTTAATTGTTCATCATCGGATCGAGTACCTGAATCATAGTTAAAATTTCGTAAGGTCTGTTGCGCTATTTGATTGAAGTTTTTTTGTGAAATATTTGGCAGTTCTCTTATGCGAGTAGGCATGCCGACCTTTATGTATCGAGATTCAATTTCATCGGCAGACTTCAATGTTGCTTCTTGGAAAGTCATTCCATCCTCCCAGACGCCTAATAATCGAGCTATTGTTTGGGATCCGGGTGTCGATTCTGCAGCACTTTTTCGAGCTACAGTTGCAGTCAATACTGAAGTAGCTTCGCCTTGACCGACTCCTGGAAAGAGGTGAAGTACAGTCGAGATCGAATAATTTCCCACAAAGGGGTTCACATTTTTTCTTGAAGGATCACGTGGTCCATATTGTGCGCTTGGAGGGCCGTCGTCAGCTGCCCTGTTATTAAGAAATGCAGCGGTACAGAGATCGTAACGATTTTGCTCGTTCAGTTCGGGAGAAGAAATTTGTGAGTAAGATTTATTTGTAAGAGTAAATGCTTGTAATCGATCACCTTCAACTAGCGGGTTAGGTGAAGGAATAGCTAGGCTTGCAAGTGTTCCAGAAAAAGTTGTAGTTGCGGTTGAACGAAGAAGTTCAAATGGTGCCGATAATAAGGCTTCTCTATCAAAAAAAAGCGACACTGGTCGAGTTTTAGGATCAAAATACTCCATACGTTGATCCAGGTCGTTGTTTTTTAGTCCTGTACCTGCTCTGTTCATTGCGCTTGTAGGGGTTGTTGGAAAGTTAATTGTAGGTAATTTAGGTTTCAATAATCTAGGGCTATATGCTGGTTTATCGGTTGGGTATTGAGTCATCAATTCAAAGGGGTTTTCACTTTCACACAAAAAAATATTTACTGCCCGTGCGGCAACAATCACACTCCCTCCACCAATTGCTATAAGTAAATCTGCATGTGCCTCTTTCGCTGCAGTTGTCGCTTCCATAACCGACGAGTATGTTGAGTCCTTTTCTATTTCCGTATACGCGCCTGAGTATTTTTCACCGATAGAACTTTTGATTCGTTGGATCAATGTGGTTTTCTGTGCGATTGATTTTGACGAAATTATGAAAACATTTTTCGCATTATGACGTTTTACTTCAGAAGGAAGGTGTTTTTCGATAGAATCTTGGCCACCATATAGCCTCCAATTATAACTACGGGCACGAAAATCATATGTTTCCATATTTCCTCACAGGATGGATTTTTTTAAGTTTTGTAACTATATGTGTATTCTTAGAACCTGGAAACTTGATTTGTAGTATTTCGGTTTACTTTTATGCATAAGTGGATTTGTTTTATAACCTAGGTATACATTATTGACATGTCTGTTCTCTCTCTTCAAGACGTGGTGGTTGTTGAGCTTTCTGTTGGTGTTGCCGGTTCATATGCAACACGTTTACTTACGGAATTAGGTGCATGTACGTTTAAGGTTGAGCCAATTTCTGGAGATCCTATTCGCAAATCGGATCCATTAATTGCCACCAAGAGTGGCAATGTAAGTGCTTTTTATACTTGGCTAAATGCTGGTAAACATAGCGTGGTGTTGCCTTTATTGGGTGAAGATGATGATCGAATTGATGAGTTGTACAGACGTGCTGATATCGTTTTCCATAGTGAACAAGGTTTACGGGCAGACCAGTTAGAAGAAAAAATAACTGCCATTAATCCATTGGCTGTCGTTGTTTCAATTACCCCATATGGTCGTAGCGGTACTAGAAAAGATTGGGTTACTTCACCTTTAACGGAATATGCAACAGGTGGTTACCATTTTTTTTCAGGTGATCCGTTACGTGAGCCGATCGCACTTCCAGGGTATCAAGTGGAATTTCATGCAGCCCAGCATGCCGCCTTTGCAGGCTTAGCAGGTTTTTATAACGCTTGCTCTACCGGCGAAGGCCAACTTATTGAACTTTCTCATCAAGAAGCTATTTTGAGTGATCATGCTTGGTTAACAACGATTTGGACACATCAAGGGCAAGTACAAAGGAGGGAAGGAGCTACCTTTATTTCCTGCTTGGATGGCTATGTTTTTCTGTTTCATTTAGTTCCTTATCCAAACTTATTTGCGCTGATTGAACGCTTTGATCTTTTGGAAGATGAAACTTGGCAACAACCTCAAGTATGGCAGGAACGTTTTGCAGAGGTTATAGAAGCTTTTTCGGGATGGGCAAAAGATCGTACCAAGCAGGAAATTTATCATGCAGCACAGGAATTCCGTATAGCAGTTACTCCACTGAACGATATGGCTGATGTTTTACGGAGTGACCAGCTACATGCTAGGGATTGGTTTTCTTCGATTTCAGTAGGAGAGGAAAACATTATCGCACCAGGATCCCCTTACAAGTTATCTCGGACGCCTTGTGGTCAGTTCTCTGAAGCAGAAGTTTTAGGCGCTTCTACTGATCTTATTTTAGGAAAGAATTTTTCGTGGCCAGCTCGGAGGAAAAATAGTGCTGAGGCTCGTGAATCTAAGTCAGTACATGGACCTTTGGAAGGCATCCGTGTGATTGAAGTGACAGCAAATTGGGCAGGACCAATAGCTGGTAGACATTTTGGGGATCTTGGTGCTGATGTTTTAAAGATTGAATTGCATACAAAGCCCGCTACACGGGCTTTAGCTTATGTTCCTGCCGATTTTTGGCCGAATCACTACCATAGAGCCGGTTACTTTAACAAGCTTAATCGTAACAAAAGAGCTATCTGCTTGAATCTTGCTACGGATGAAGGGCGGTCTTTATTCCTTCAGCTTGTGAAGTCTGTAGATGTTGTTCTCGAGAACAACGCTGCACGAGTAATGAAACAATTGGGGATTGGTTACGATGATCTGTCTGAAGTTAATCCCTCATTAGTAATGTGTTCGCTGTCTGGGTTTGGTGCTACTGGCCCAGAGTGCAATTACAGTGCATATGGGAGCAATATCGAAACTATTAGTGGTTTGTCGAGTGTTCTCGGTTATGAGGACGGAGATTATTACACTACCGGTTCATTTTATGCTGATCCTACGGCCGGTAATCATGCGGCGGTAGGTATACTTGCCGCTATTCACGCAGCTCGACGAGATGGGGAAGGTCAATGGATCGATTTATCTTTGTTAGAAGCTGTGTTGCCTTTTTTTAGTCAGGAGCTTTTATCCTATACAAGCTCCGATGTTATTCCTTCCCCTTGTGGCAACAGTTCTGATTCTTTTTATTTTCAGGGAGTTTTTCCCACTGCTGGTTCTGACTGTTGGCTCGCAGTTTCTTTACATACGGAGGAGGAAGCAATACGTGTCTTACATTTGTTAAAAAATTATGAAGCTGTATCTGAGGACATTGAAAAAGTACTCCAGGAGTGGGCTTTGCAAGTCGATCACATTAGTGCTGCCAACTTTTTGCAATCTGAAAATGTAATTGCTGCACCTGTTATGCCCAATTGGGAAATTGTTAGTGACAACCATCTAAATGAGCGTGGTTTTTTTCGCATGATTAGTCATCCCGTTGCCGGTACTCACCTTTTTCCTGGCTTTCCTTGGAGATTTGAAAAAACACCGGCCAAAATTTATAGACCTGCTCCTTTATTTGCACAGCACAACAATGAGATTTTTGCTGATTTAGGATTAACTTCATCGGTGATAAAGGGATTAATTGCGAAGGGTGTCACTGCTGAAGATCCTGTTTATGGTGATGGTCCAAGCCTGTAGCAGCTGCCTTTTAGGGGCCAGCTAACATTTTGGCGATATTTGAGTCATGTGCAGCAAGAGTTTCGCCATGATGTACTAATCCCCGAATAGTGCTTCGGTCACGCCCACCTAATAAAGCTGCGATTGTTCCATAACTAGAACCTCGTCGTCGTAGGCTGGCTGCGGTTATTGCACGGGCTTCTATTTCTTTTTTAGAGCGGCCACGCCCTTTTATAGCTTCCTCGGTTAATCCAAATGATTGAGTAATTGTGCTGAGTTGTGATTTTATGGATGCTTTATTAGGATCTTTTTCCCGATTAGCTACTAGTAATGCTTCGAATTGTTCAGGTCTTAGTACTTTTTCTCTCTCTAAGATAATTGCACCATGCACTGTTGATTGTAATGTTCGGATATTTTTGAAATTTGTTTTAATCATTTTCTCTACAGCCCAATTGGGAAGCGAAGTTTTTAATGTTTGTATTCGCGCATAGATAAAATCTCGTTGTTCTTCACCAAAAGGAGGTGTTATTTCTGTACTAATCCCTGCTTCTAGCCTAGATTTTAAACTTTCAACAATTGCGAAAGTTTTTAAAGGTCCTGAGCACCCAATAATGACATGTCCATTATTTGAATTGATTGCATCAATAGTACGCATCAATTCCTTCTGAGTACCACTTTTTCCAGCTAGTTCTTCGAAGTCATCAATTACCAATAATTTTCGTGAACGCATTTTTTTTTGGAATGTTGCTAACTTTGAATCTCTTACAGAATCCATAAAAGTTGTTGTAAATTCTTCAGCAGTGAAAATTCCAATAGGCCAGTTTTTTATTGCTGCTTCGTTCGCGATTGCGTGAAGCAGGTAGGTTTTTCCGGATCCTGACTCTCCTGAAACAATAATTGGCGAGATTGCGCCAGTAATTTCGTCTATCACATTTCTGCAAATTGATATTGCACGCCTATTGCCAGTCGTTTGGATGTAATTGTCCAGGGTAAGTTTCTCCTGAATTGTTCCGATCACATCTCTAGTTCTTGTTGGGATACCTTCTGCTTTATGCTTCCCTTTTGGGATAAAAAGTACCTCGATTTTTTCTGTGGTGATAGCAGCTAAGGCATGTAGAATCGTTATTTTTAATCTGTTATTTAGGCCATCACATATAAAAATTGAAGGAGCCTCTACTACTAATTGATCTCCCTCAAATGTGACGGCTTCTGTTTCTTCCAAAAAAGTTTTGTAGGTTGGTTTGTTTAATTCAATTTCAAGACGTCCGAGTACACTTTTCCAAAGTTTGGGTGCTTCTTTACTAGACAAGCCGCTGCTAGGCATGGGTACCCCGATGTATTTTTTTACTCTTGAAAGACAAGTACGGAAGCTTTTATAGAAGTTTGCTTCAACGTTTAAAACATAGCATTCTTTCAAAAATATTTTTAGAGAATGACAACTTATTTACGATCTCTTCATATAGTTGCTCTGTTATGTGTTTAAGGGCGTGTTGACGAAACCAGTTCAGTTTGTAAACTTTGATCATGCCTAACGATGAAAACCTTGCAGAAGAGAATTATCTACGCATTGGCAAAGCTGCTGAAGTTACAGGTGTGACTAAGCGAGCTCTTCGTTATTACGAGGAGAAAGGATTATTGCCACCGCCTAGTCGTCTTGAGGGTGGATTCCGCCTATATTCCCCAGAAGATATTCAAAGGATTAAAAGAATCCAGGAAACGCAGGAATTGTTAGGATTTTCTCTAATTGATATCAAGGAAATGCTAGCTGCGGAAGACGTGAAAACAGAGATTCGTGCAAATTGGATAAAAAATGCTGATGCAGCTGTCAAGGCATCTGCAGTGCGTACTGCCAGAGAGGTTACTTTGAGTCAAATGGCTTTGCTTGAGCAGAAAATGGAAAAAATGGAAAAAATGCATGCACATCTTGCTGAAAGATTGTCTAGATACGATGAACTATTGCGTGCGTATTCAGAGGAACTTTCAAAGAAAGCTATTCGTAGTTAAGCCTATGGATAACTTAGATACTTTAGGACGCCCACTTAGGGATCTACGTATTTCGGTGACCGATCGATGTAACTTCCGATGTGTTTATTGTATGCCTCGTGAGGTCTTTGGTCCGGATTTTCAATTTTTGGATCGCGATGAGTTGCTTACGTATGAAGAGATTGTTCGGTTTGCAAAAATTGCTGTTGAATCTGGGGTAGAGAAAATTCGCATAACTGGGGGCGAACCTTTGGTGAGGCGAGATTTACCCTTGTTGATTAAAAATCTTAAAAAACTAGAAGGCCTTAAAGATCTGACTCTTACTACAAATGGAGCATTATTGGCAGAGCTTGCAGCGCCACTATATGATGCTGGGCTTAGTCGCATAACAGTGAGTTTGGATTCATTGGATGAGGATATTTTTCGGGAAATGACGGACAGTACTGTTAGTGTGCAGACAGTACTTAAAGGGATTGAAGAAGCCCAAAAAGTGGGATTGACGCCAATTAAGATCAATGTGGTTGTAAAGCGTGGGGTTAATGAACAGTCTATTGTTCCTATTGCTCGTTATTTCAAGGATCTTGGCCATATAGTACGGTTTATCGAATTTATGGATGTTGGGAACACAAATGCGTGGAGCCTCGAGAAAGTAGTTCCTGCGCAAGAGATTCTTGAAGTAATTAACGCTGAATTACCTATAGAAGCTATTCCGGCCAATTATCGTGGTGAAGTTGCTCAACGTTATCGTTATCTCGATGGCTCTGGAGAATTTGGTGTCATTACATCGATCACACAACCTTTTTGTGGTGATTGTACGCGTGCAAGGCTGTCCCCTGAAGGTGAATTATTCACATGTTTATTTGGATCCACGGGCTATGATTTTCGTTCTTTGCTTCGTACCGATGCTAGTGATGATCAAATCATGAAGGAACTTGTTTCGTTGTGGGGTCGTCGAACAGATAAATATTCAGAACTAAGAACAGCCGCAACTCAAGATCTCATTCGTGTTGAGATGTCTCACATTGGCGGCTAGATAATTTCTTACAGCTCTTTTTTCTTGTTTACCGAAAACATGTAAGACAATAAAAGAAAGAAGAGAGATTTATATCTCTCTTCTTTCTTTAGATTAATTAAAACCCAATGATTGATTAATACATTGGTGGCGCACCAGGTGGCATTGCAGGTGCTGGTGCTGGTGCATCATCTTTTATCTCCGTGATTAGGCAATTCGTAGTAAGTACCATCGAGGCAATCGAAACTGCATTTTCAATGGCCGCTCGAGTTACTTTCGCAGGATCAATGATTCCTTTTTCAACCATATCTCCAAATTCACCATTTTGGGCGTCGTAGCCTTCTCCAGGCTTGAGCTCTTTCACTTCTTCTACCATGACTGAACCGTCATCACCGGCATTGATCGCAATTCGTCTTAAAGGTTCTTCCAAGGCCCTCCTCAAAATCCGAAGTCCGGTAGCCTCATCACCCTCAAGTTCTACACTATCTAAGGCAGGAGCTGCATTAAGTAGTGCAACGCCACCACCAGGTACAATACCTTCCTCTACTGCTGCCCTTGTAGCACTTAGTGCATCTTCTACACGGTGCTTCTTTTCTTTTAGTTCTACCTCAGTCGCAGCACCAACCTTGATAACAGCAACGCTCCCGGCGAGCTTACCTAGGCGTTCCTGTGCTTTTTCTCGATCCCAGTCACTTGTAGATTCGTCCATGACCGCACGCACTTGAGCAATACGAGCATCCATATCTTCTTTGTTGCCCGCTCCTTCTATTAAGGTAGTTTCTTCTTTTGTTGAAACCACTCGGCGTGCACTGCCAAGATCTTCAAGAGTTACAGTATCAAAACTTCGACCTATATCTTCTGAAATTACTTGTCCTCCAGTTAATGTGGCTATGTCACCAAGGTTATCTTTTTGGCGATCACCGAATCCAGGAGCTTTTACTGCCAAAATGTTCATTGTTCCACGAAGCTTGTTTACAGCCAGTGTAGCAAGAGCTTCACCGTCAACATCTGCAGCAATAATCATGACATTTTTTGTCTGAGAAACGATCTTCTCAAGTAAGGGGAGTAATTCCTGTACAGAGGATAGTTTTTTATCTGTTATCAGGATTTGTGGGTCTTCAATTTCTGCTTCCATGCGCTCAGGATTAGTTACGAAGTAAGGGCTTATGTAGCCACGGTCAAAAGACATACCATCGACGTATTCAACTTCCGTTTGAATACCTTTTGATTCTTCTACAGTGATGACACCATCTTTCCCAACTTTCTCCATTGTTTCGCCAATGAGCTCACCAATTGCAGAGTCGTTATTGGCTGAAATCGATGCGACTTGGGCCATTTCTTTACGTTCCGAAATGTTAATCGCACTATCTGCCAGGCTTTCAAGTATTGCTGAAGCTGATTTTTCTAATCCTCTTTTTAGCGACATGGGATTTGCACCTGCAGCAACATTTTTTAGTCCTTCTTGTACAATTGCCTGTCCAAGAACTGTTGCTGTAGTTGTGCCATCTCCTGCGATATCATTTGTTTTGGATGCAATCTCTTTGGCTAATTGCGCACCGATATTTTCAAATGCCCCTTCTAGCTCTATGTCTTTTGCTATTGTAACTCCATCATTTGTGATAGTTGGAGCACCAAAACTTTTATCTAAGACGACATTTCGTCCCTTTGGTCCTAACGTGATTTTTACCGCATCTGCTAATGCATCGATGCCACGTTTCATGGAATGTCTTGCGTCTTCATCAAATAATAATTGCTTTGCCATTTCTCTAACCCCTTGGTCAAACCTTTCAAAACTTTTGTAGTAGTCAATAATATTAGCACTCAACGCCTGAGAGTGCTAATCGGGTACTGGTAATTTCCTATTATCTAGCAATTAATGCCTTCCTAATGCTCTACTACGTGCCTTTTGTCGAGCAGTATTTTCTTTTGAACTTTCCAATTTCTCTAGAGTGATATGATTTGCATACTTTCGATTTATAGCTGTTTCAAGTAGGAAGTCGGTAATCTCCGGATTTCTTGGAAGCAAACTTCCGTGCAGGTATGTTCCGATAGCATTGTGCGTTCGAGCTCCCTCACTGTTGTCCTTACCGTTGTTACCGTTTCCTTTTACGACTGTTCCAAAGGGCTTTTGTGATTTGCTCAGATAGCTTCTTCCTCCATGATTCTCAAATCCAACTACTTCTCCGAAGTCCGTTTCTAAAAGTACATTTCCTATGCAACGTTCAGATCCTTCTTCTGGCTGAACGCTTTCCATATCAAAAATTCCTATTCCAGGGATTTTTTGACTATTTGATTGTTGATAGAAATTTCCAAAAAGTTGAAATCCGCCACAAACTGCAAGCATCGGCTGTCCGTCAACCACGGCCTGTTCAATTACTTTGGAGTGTTTTACGAGGTCTTCACTTATATGTTGTTGTTCGCGATCTTGTCCGCCACCAATTACAACAATATCGTACTCTTGAGGGGCAAAATGGGCACCGCGCTCTATTTTTGCAATTTGACATTCTATCCCATGCAATTTTCCACGAAATTTAAGCGCTATTGTGTTTCCACGATCGCCATATATATTCATTACGTCAGCATAAAGATGCGCTATTTGTAGTGACCAGTTGTTTTTCTTTTGCATTACTTCCCTTGAGTTTTAAGCTTTTCTGGATCTCGCTTAGTAGAGCTCTACGATAAATTAGCATGGTGAACAATAGTTTTCCCCCACCTTCTGATGCTTTAAGTATTTTAAAAGAAGTATTTGGGTATGAGGATTTTTTACCAGGGCAGTTTGAAGTAATTCAATCAGTGCTTAGTGAAGTGGATACTCTTGCTGTTCGACCTACTGGAGCTGGTAAGAGTTTATGTTTTCAGATACCTGCTTTAATGGTGAAGGGTTTAACGATAGTAGTTTCCCCTTTGTTGGCACTTATGAAAGACCAGATTGATGCTCTTGAAAGGCAGGGAATTGCGAGTGATGCAATTAATTCTAATCAAAGTATTTCTGAACAATCAGACATAATTCACAGGGCTATAACGGGGGAAATTAAATTGCTATACGTTGCGCCTGAACGCTTCTCCAACCGTCAGTTTCTTTCTGCTATGGCTGGCTGTGAAATTTCTTTGTTAGTAGTTGATGAGGCTCATTGTATAAGTGAATGGGGTCATGATTTTCGGCCGTCATATAATGATTTAGGGGCGTTCAGAAAGCGTTTGGAGATTCCTCAAATTGTGGCACTTACTGCTACGGCTGATGAGAAAGTCCGGAATGACATTGTTCAACGTTTAGGTTTAGTGAAACCAAATATTTTGGTTTCTTCATTCGATCGGCCGAACCTTAAGTTTGGTACTGTACGTGTCCGTAATCAGAAACAAAAAAAAGAGAAAATTGCTGAGCTTTTAGAAAAGAACAATGGTGAGTCAGCTATTGTTTATTGTGCAACACGTAAGCGTGTTGAAGAATTAACACGATGGCTGCAGGATAAAAAGATTCGGTGTGCTCGTTATCATGCTGGTCTTGAAGTTGAAGATCGTATCAGGATCCAAGACGCTTTTGCACGAGATTCTTTACCGACAATTGTGGCTACTAATGCCTTCGGATTAGGTATAGATAAGCCAGATGTACGGCTGGTTATCCATCACGATATGCCTGAGTCTATAGAAGCTTATTACCAAGAAGCGGGCAGGGCAGGGCGAGATGGACTGCCTGCTGAGTGCATGCTCTTTTTTGCACCTCACGATCGTCGAATAAGAGAATTTTTTATTGATATGGCGCATCCGACTAAGGAAGTGTTAGTACGTGTGTATGAAAAATTAACTGAGAATGATGGTGAGTCTGTATTTGTTAACGATCTTTTCCCTGGCGAGGAGGTTGCAGGATTGAATGCTGCAATTCAATTCTTTGAAAATATAGGTGCGATAGCTAAAACTGGATATTTTGTTCGAATTCGGAATCGTATTGATTTAAAAAAAATTGATGCAAGTGCCGTATACGAACATAGGCGCTATGCAATTGAAAAACTCAATTCAATGCAGGAATTTACCGAAAACCTTAATTGTTTACGTTCTAACATTCTTCGTTACTTTGGTGAAAATAATGTTCCAAGCAATTGCATGAATTGTAGTTCTTGTTTATCACCGCGCTTAAATCTTGAAATCGAAAAAACGGAAGACTCTACTCATTTCATGCGTGAACCCTTGTTTGAAGAATTACGTAATTTGCGTCGTGAAATTGCAGACTCTGAATCCGTTCCTGCATATATCGTTTTTAATGATGCTTCTTTGGTACAGATGGTTCGTGACCTTCCTAAGACTAAGGATGATTTTTTGGCAATTACGGGTGTTGGACCAAATAAACTTGACCGATATGGCAGCCAGTTTCTTGCTCTAATCAACGAGGTAAAACATTTGTCACAAGGCTTCAGGGATGAGGAAGTGGATAAAGGTCAAAAAATTGAAATTTCTGGTATTGAAAGAGACATTGTGAAACTTGCTTATCAGGGTAAGGGGTTGCGTGAAATTGCAAATGATGTTGGTCTGTTGCGTTCAGTTGTAGTGCAACATTTGGAGACACTCATTGGGAAGGGTGTTGTCACAGATATTTCTCCTTGGGTAGATAGTTCAACTCTGGGGCGAGTTCGTAGTGCTGCGGACGGACAGCGAATTTCTTCACTCTCACCGATGCACAAAAAATTGGGGCAACGAGTTACTTTTGAGCAACTTCAAATTGCGCGCGCTTGGCTAAATAGAGGTACGGACCCTGAAAACACTTAAAATCACTTTTTTTTACCGTACGGTTGTAAATGATATTCTATTACACAGTGATGACGTTAAAACGTAATCACTTGCAGAATGTAGTTAAACTACATCGGGGAACCCATTTTGGGGTGAATAGAGCACTGCTCTTAGGGCAACCTTCCGCCCGAATCCGACAGCTAACCTCGTATGCATAAGAAGGCCTGGTAGGCGGGATGTCTACTTGAGGTCTGACCTCGTTTGTAAATTCGGATTCGAGAGGTTTCCATGAAAGAGATAATTAGAAAAACAGAACAAGAGTTGCTTTGGGATTGGTTAAGAAGCGAAGAAGGTGAGTCATATTGGAAGGCAGAGTTGAGCAAGGCTGAAGCTTTGCCTCCGGCAGTAGACGAAGCAATTTTTAATCTTTGGCCTATGTAAAAAGATTGTAGTGCGGGAAAGCTGAAAATAGTGATGATCAATTACTGTTTTCTCTTCCTGTACCTGTAAAATTGCAGCATATTGGTTTAGTTAGTTAGAACATTGTGTCGGATGGGATGCTTGGATCTGTAATCTGGTCGGTAGTATGAGTAGAGAAATACCACGCAACTAGATTTTTGGTTAGCGTATATGAGATGTTCAGCTATTGGGGCCAAACAGGCCGCATATCACTCGCCATTTTCATGTTTTGGCTGTCGTTATATTTGTATGTTCCTTTTTTACCGATTCGTGCATCAGATTTAGGGGCATCAAACACGATCATAGGACTGGTGGTGGCATCATACGCTATCGGGCAGGTGCTTCTAAGAATTCCTATTGGATTTGGTGCTGATTTACTTGGAAAAAGACGTCCATTTGCATTGATAGCGTTTTTCGCATCAGTAATAGGTGCGCTAGGACTTGCATTGGCGCCATCTCCGCTTATGTTGTTTGTTGCACGTTCTATAACTGGTGTAGCCGCTGCTGGATGGGTGGTAATTAGTGTCCTGTATGTTTCGTATTGGGATCAAGCTAGGACTAGTGAAGCTATGTCTCGAGTCATGGCTATAACAACTTTTTCCATTGTAGTAGCTACTTTCCTAGGTGGTTTCCTAGTTGAATATTTTGGGGTTATTTCAACATTTTATGCTGGTTTGATAACTGGTTGCGTAGGCATCGTACTATTTTGGTTTTCCCCAGAACCGCAAGAAAAAATTGACGAAGGCTTTGACTGGAAAACAGCAGTCAATGTCGCAAGAACACCTCTGCTTTTAAAGACTTCATTTTTAGGGATACTTGCGCAATTTGTTGCTTTTGCAACTACATTTACGTTTATTCCGATATATGCAAGATCGATAGATGCTTCCGATATGGAGAATGGCTATTTAGCTGCTGCCATGTTTACTTTTGCTGGTATTGGTTCTCTTATGGTCCCTTTGCTAATGAAAAAAATGGAATTTAGTTGGTTAATTGTGTCGGCATTTTTGGTTATCGCTTGTTCTGTGGTGGTAGTGCCATTTATTGAATCTCCTATTTTGCTGGTTATGAGTCAAGCATTCGGTGGCTTAGGGAGAGGTGTTCTAAATGTTCAGTTGATGACTTTAGCTGTGTTAGCCGTTTCTATGTCGAGTCGAGCGACATCAATGGGGATTTACCAAGCAATTTATGCCATTGGCATGTTACTTGGGCCATTAGTAGCTGGTTTTGTTGGCGATTACATAAGTATTTTCTGGGTATTTGGTTTGTCGACGTGCATTTCTTTGATATCTGCATTTCTAACTTGGTTATTTTTATCTAAGACGAATTTTGATGCACTTTTTTCTAATCAAGTACCGCAGGGCTAATTTTAATCCTCAAGATACTCCCTAAGTCTTTTTGCTATCCCAGGCAATCCTCCAAATCGGTTTTTGTATCGAACGTAAAAAATTGTTGCCGGTATACAAACTGATAGCACAATAAGTCCTATTGAAATTAATAAAGCCTTGTTTGAACGAGTAAATGAATCTCCAAATAATACAATTACCGATGTTGGAATTAATGAACCTAGGAATGCCAAAGTTATGAATGTTTTAAATGGTATTGCAGTGAGTCCGGTAGCATACGCAGCGAAGTCGAACGATATAGGCATCATACGCCACCAAAAAATCAGTTGTGGTCCAATTTCATTAGCTAGGCGATCGACCTTTTGTGCGTTTTTTTCTCCAATTATTGCAGGGACGTATCGTCTACCAAATTTTCTGGATATTGCAAAAGCTAGCGCAGAACCTATTAGTTGTCCTAATACTGCGTAAATGATTCCATAGCCTGTTCCCCAGATTAGGCCGCTTGCGATTACAAAAGGGAGATTTGGAATTGGCGCGAATATCATTGCTGCAGCTTGTATTGAGATTAATATAATTGGTCCCCAAAGACCTAAATCCTGACCCCAAGTTCGAATGTCAGCTGTTTCTAAGTTTCCAAATAAGACTTTATTTAATACAAACAGTATGACGATTAAGAATAGAAAAAAGGTTAAAATTCGTCTGCGTAGTTTTGTTTCGCGAATCTTTAGTCTTTTTTTATTTTCCTCATCATTCCGCTGATCGAAAAAATCTCCCAATTCTCCCCAAATGAGGTAACTAAAAGCAATGCCTGCTGCAATTGCTGCTGTTTTTGTTTCAAAAACAGTAAAAACAATGAACGCAGACAGAAGCCCTGCCAAAATGCTTAAAAGCGGCTGAAGTATTTCTTTTTGATTCAACGTATTGCTACAACTCCCAGCATGATACTAAACAACCATTTTATTCTTGAATTTTTTCTGCGATATTTTCTCACCTAAAGATTACATAGTTCGCTACTATGACCTTAGAGATATTGTGAGGTGATAAATGCCTGGTCCACTTGATGGTATCCGCATCTTGGATTTTACCCGTTATCAGCAAGGTCCATTCGCTACTGTTTTGCTTTCAGACTTAGGAGCTGATGTCTTAAAAATTGAAGAGCCAAAAAATGGTGACTTAGGCCGTAGTCTTGGTCGCCAATCAGATGGGTTTTGTGCTTATTTTGAAGCACATAACAGGAATAAGCGTTCACTAACGGTTGATCTAAGAACAGATGAGGGCCGTGAAATAATTTTAAAGTTAGTACCGGAATTCGATGTTGTAACAGACAATTTTCGCCCTGATGTCATGCGGCGATTGGGATTAGGGCACGATGATCTAAAAGCAGTAAACCCCAAAATCATAACTGCTAATGCTTCGGGTTTTGGTTCAGAAGGACCACGTGTGGCTGAGCCTTCTTTTGATTGCATAGGACAGGCAATGGGGGGGATGATGATTGCACAAGGTGGTGGGCCTGAAGAACCTCCCATCCAACTTGTTGCCGGTTTTGCAGATCAAGTGGGAGCGATGATATTTGCACTAGGAATTTGTTCAGCTGTCGTGGCTCGTGAACGTCAGGGTATTGGACAGCATATTGATTGTTCTCTTTTGGGCACACAACTTGCGATGCAGTCGTTTCCAATTACAGGGTTTTTACGAAATAGAGAACAACGATCATCACCACAGCGATTAAGCCCAACCTTCACTTATTATCCGTGTTCGGATGGTTTGTATCTTGTGTTAGGAATTTTGGATCCGAAATGGTGGGCGGGTTTTTGCACAGCCATTAATCGAGATGACCTTGCAATGGATGAGAGATTCAACACTCCGAAAGCAAGGAATGTAAACAATAAGGAATTGGTTTCAGAGCTAGATGCTACTTTTTTACAAAAAAAACGTAGTGACTGGCTTAGTATCCTGAATCAAGCAGACATACCTTGTGGCCCAGTAAATGATTACGAGGCAATGTCTCGGGAACCCCAGGTATTAGAAAACAAATATATTACATCGTTAGAGCATCCTTCGTTAGGAGAACTTGATGTTGTTGGGACACCTATTCATCTTTCAGAAACGCCTGCCGGTCCCCATACATGTGCCCCCGAACTAGGTCAGCATACGGAAGAAATCCTGCTCGACATAGGTTACTCGTGGGAAGACATCGAGTCATTCAAGAACACAGGTATAATTTAATGATGTCTCCTAAAAGTTAAGCTCTTGGAAGTCCCAGTCCCCTTGTTGCAATGATGTTCCTTTGAATTTCACTGGTTCCTCCCGCAATTGTCGCAGATACAGAAGATACATATCCAGCTCCTGTTCTTCCGCGTTGTGGTGCATCTCCATCAATACGTAACCCTGACAATCCCAGCATTTTGATAGCTGTTCTTGCGATCCTTTGCGACAGTTCTGTGCTGAACAGTTTTGCAATCGAGGCTTCAGAATTTGGTACTTCGCCTGACGCTTGCATGTTGACGACTCTATAACTAAGCATTTTTGCAGTTATCGCTTCTATCCAACGATCTGCAAAATCGTTACGTACTGCAGCAGCGTTAGAATTCTTTGCTTGTGACGTGCTTCTCCAGTACTCAAGATGTTTTTCAATCGCTTTACGATGGCCTACCGAACTCCCAATCATTGAGCGTTCAAAGTCTAATGTGGTGGCACCGATGTACCACCCACGATTTAACTCGCCAACAATATTTTTTGCGGGAACACGTACGTCTTCGAAAAAGACTTCGTTAAAATGATGCATGTTCCCCATGTTCACTAATGGACGAATATTGATTCCTGGTGTTTCCATGTCAATAAGAAAGTATGAGATCCCACGATGTTTAGGTGCATCAGGATCTGTTCGTGCGAGCATAAACATCCAGTTAGCTTGATGGGCTCCGGATGTCCAAATTTTCTGGCCATTTAATACGTAATCATCACCATCTCTTACGGCTCGGGTTTGCAAAGATGCTAAATCTGAACCACTACCAGGTTCGCTATACCCTTGGCACCATATTGATTCGCCCTGCAAAATACGCCCAAGATGTTCAGATTTTTGTTCTTCTGTACCATGAACAATCAATGTTGGACCAAGCATTCCTACACCAGATCCTCCGATAGCAGGTGCTTCAGCTTCAGCAAATTCTTCATTCATGATGAATTGCTCCATTACCCCAAGGCCTGCGCCTCCGTATTCCTTAGGCCAAGCTGGTGCAACCCATCCTTTTTCGGACAATGCTGATTTCCAGTTGTTCCACCATGCCTGCTCACGAACATTTCCTTCGCTCATTGCCCCCGGATCGTATTCATTCGGACGTTCTGTTTTTAAGAAGTCCCTAACCTGTAGTCTCCATTCGCGGAGCTCCTGAGTATCATCAAAGTTCATTATATTTCTCCAAACGAAGCACTGTAGCCACCACGCTATCAAAAGTAAAGGCACCTGTACACGGTTTCTAATAACGAAGTGCTTTTTTTAAAAGTGTACTACGACATTCGTCGCAATTTTGGTTGTGTGATCAAAGCTGTACCGGCCATTATAAATAAGACGATACCGCTGATAGTCATTGCTGTTGAAACGCCCACCAGCTCTCCGAAAAAACCTGCCAACAAAGCCCCAAATGGGCCTACACCCATCATTCCTAGAGCATGTACTCCCATTACGCGTCCCATCATTTCTGAGGGGGTATTTTTTTGGATCAAAATCTGATTTATATTCGTAAAAAATGCTCCAGCAATTCCCCCGATAAACATCACTGGCAAAATCATCCAGAAGGCCGGTAGTTGTCCCATAAGATTGAGAATAATACCTGCAGACATCAACGTTGCAAGAAACCAGCCACCTTTATTTTTAAACTCTGGGTTGCCAGCTATCCAGAAAGAACCAGCCACCATAGCTACTCCCATAATCGTATAAAGGAGTGTAGCCATAATTACTGGCTGGTCATGTTTATCTATTGCTATGACTTGTAAGAGTGCTGAAAAAGGACCGATCATAAAGATACCAGTTCCAACCAAAAGCAGGATCAGGGTGAAAATTTCACGATGTCCTCTCACGAAACGAAGCCCCTCCTTTAGGTCACCAAACATTTGTTTGCGCATGGGAGCCTTTTGTTCACCTTGTTCAGTGATCATCTTTCTCCGGCTATCGATTTGTTCTCTTTGTATATCGGCTTCTTCCTGTGAGAGATTCCCATTTTTAATAGCTGCATTTAGCTCTTCTTCATCAGCATTGAGTTGAGCAAGTCGAGGATTAATCCCCTGAGCTTCTTTAGGAATTTTAATTGGGAAAATTGATAAAAGTCCGACGGCAAGCATTGCACCCATGACAATAAACATGCCTCCATAATCAAATAATGTAATTGCAAGGCCTCCCAGCATTGGGCCACCTATCTGTGAAAAGTTTTGACCAATACTCATAAGGGCGATGCCGTTGGGTAAGCGTTCAGGCTTTACAACAGCAGGTATCAAGGCGTTACGTGCTGGAAATCCTAGGGCAACGGTGGTCCCAAGAAATACGGCTATGATCATAATCGCCACGAAGTTCAGTGCATCTAAATAAAAAAGCAAGGCTCCAAGAGCCATTGCTAATATTGATCCTACTTGACTAACAAAAAGTAATGTTCGTTTATCCATTCGATCTGCTAGGACACCCGCAGGAATAGTGACAACAAGAACAGGAATGCCAACGGCGAAAACTACGGCACCAGCACCAGCTGCTCCCATCTCTAAGCGTTGTATAACGTACAGGGAGAGGACTAATTGTTCTGCAGATCGGGCTAATGCAAAGAGCAGGGTGTTTAGCCATAACATGCGGTAGGCTGGGGATTCCATTGAGGAAAAACGTTCCCCTGCAAACAGTCGCAAAACGGTCCTCCTAAGGCGAAGTAAAAAGGTTTGTTCTGGTGTCTCTGTATTATTCACAAACTCGCCTTGTTGGAGTAAAACTTCGTTAAGACTACGCTTCTTGTTATCAAGACGCTATATTCACATAAGATTTAACTATGAGGTGTTGAATGGCAGGAAAATTACAAGATCAGGTAGCAATCATTACAGGTGGAGCAAGTGGTATCGGTGAAGCGATTGCTTTGCTTTTTGCCGAAGAGGGCGCGCATATAGTTGTTGCAGACTTAAATGAAGAACGGGGAGGGCAAACGGTTTCTGCTGTAAAGGCACTCGATCGTGATGCTATCTTCGTCCGTACTGATACAAGTAGTGAAGAGCAATGTGAAGCGCTGGCAAGTGCTACTGTTGAGCACTTTGGTGGTATCAACATACAGGTTGGAGCAGCAGGTATCAGTTATTCGCAATATAATTCTGAGAGCCCAACAAGTCCTGCTCTGCTAACAGATCCAGAAGCAACCTTTCTAATAAATGCAGATCTTAATGCTTGGCAACGTGTCTTAGATGTGAATTTGACGGGCGTAATGCTTTCAGCACGTGCAGCTGCGAGGCAAATGATCGAATCTAATTCCGGGGGTAACATCATCAACTTGGCATCTATTATGGCTAAGGTTTCACGGCCTGGAGTTGCTCCTTATTGTGTTTCAAAGGCTGGTGTATGGATGCTGACAAAGTGTCTTGCTATGGAACTCGTTGGCTACAATATTCGTGTGAATGCGATAGGACCAGGATTTATTGAAACGCCAATGACTGCCCCGATGAGAGCATTTGAATCCGGAAGCGATTGGGCAATGAGTTTGACTCCTATGGGGAGATTTGGAACTGCAGAAGAAGTTGCAAAAACAGCTCTCTTTTTGGCCTCTGATGACTCATCTTTCTATACAGGTAAGTTATTGCATCCAGATGGTGGTGTACTTACTGACTAAAAGTTAATCACACTGGAATACTTGCTTAAACTAGTTCAGAATCCAGATGGAGGATTTCATGACGATAACTGAAGATACTGGTAAATATGACGTAATTGGCACACGCCCTATTAGGCATGATGGACTTGATAAAGTTACCGGGCGTGCACGTTATGGTGCAGATGTTGTCCAAAACGATCTTTTGCATGCCAAAATACTCAGAAGTCCACATGCACATGCTCGTATTCTTAGCATTAATGTCCAAAAGGCAGAGGAACTTCCAGGTGTAAAAGCCATAGTGACAAGTGCCGATCTTCCGATCATAAAAGATCAAATGATTGATTTTGGTGAAACTTTAGGTAATGTCCGGCTTCTTGCAGAAAATGTACTAGCCCATGAGAAAGTTTTTTATAAAGGCCACGCAATTGCTGCAATTGCTGCTACCGATGCACACATAGCCGAAGCTGCGCTAGATCTTATTGAAGTAACCTATGAGCCATTGACACCAGTTCTTAATGCTGCAGATGCAATGCAAGAGAATGCACCTTTGTTGCATGAGAATATGACGACACGTTCAGTAGCTGAGCGTTTTGCGCGTGGTGACGATACTGGTCAGAAAAGTAATGTCTCGAGTCATCTGCAATTTAAAAATGGCGACTTAGATTCGGGATTTGGCAAGGCTACGCACATAGTTGAAAGAGAGTTCACTACCTCGACAGTACATCAAGGATATATAGAGCCGCATACCGCAACAGTGTATTGGGGTACTGATGAGCATATTCGTGTTTGGACAAGTACCCAAGGACCATTTGGTGTACGTACGCAAACTGCTGCGATGCTTGGGGTTCCTGAGTCACGAGTAACGGTCTATCCGATGGAAATTGGTGGTGGTTTTGGCGCAAAAATAAATGCCTATTTGGCACCTTTATGTGCAATTTTATCTCGAAAATCTGGACATCCTGTAAAAGCAGTGATGACTCGTTCGG
>MDTE01200562.1_pt1 | contig 42034 bp, 48 predicted proteins | sample 811231 | NCBI WGS metagenome assembly MDTE01 (sample SAMN05326651, study PRJNA326480) | marine metagenome | isolation source: seawater | place: Indian Ocean: Red Sea | collected 2010
TCAAAAATATAAAACTCACCTGTTCTTTTCAAATCCTGACTTACAATAGATAGTACTTTTTGTGTTTGTTTTTGGTTACCCTCTTTCGCAATAATAGCTAATCTATATGGGTCTTCTGATCCTTGCGTAATGTCAATTACCGTCTGTGCATCTACTTTAATTGGAGCAATTAAGATGATAAGCAAAAACTTTGAATACAACTTCATTTTGGATCAAACCTAAATAAAATATTCTTGAACATATTTTCATAAATTTCTTGATCCATCTCTTTGTAAAAATTAAATGTTTCAACTCTCCTTACTGCTCTTAATGCAGAATTATCAAAGCGCAAATTTCCACTACTTTTTTGAAGTGAAATATCTAAAATACGACCCCTGGAATTTACCAAAATTTTAAGATGACATTCTAAGTTATCGGGAATATTTTTTGGTTCCATCCACGCAGATTCAATTTTTTGCTTTATTAAAAAATAATACTGTGAGGCTAAATCTTGATTGATAGTATTAATTTGAGAACTATTTTCCTCACTAATCAAATCCTCAAAATTAGTCTCAAATAACTCTGAACTAAAATCTCTAATTTGTTCTTCAATCAATTTAGGAGCTTCTGGCACAATTTTTAGAATATCTGGTTGAAGTTTTACATAATCCTTTTTTTGAGATGTTTTACTAATAATCTCCTCAAAAATTACGACCTCTACCGGTTGTGATGTTAATATTTGAATTCTTTCATTTCCTTTAAAATATCCATAAAAAAACATAATTAAAGTTGCGTGAATGCAAAATGAAAAAAAAGCACTAATTAAAATATATTCTCTACTGGTCATATCCTGAGGTAATAATTCCAATTTTGGAAATTCCAATACTTTGAACTGCTGCCATTGATTTTGCAACAGTATCAAAATCTGATGCTTTGTCTGCCTTAAAAACTACTTCTACTTCTGGATTTTCTTTAAAAATCACCTCGGCTTGTCGTCGTAAATCATTCAAACTTATTGCTATATCATCTTCACCCAAGTTCATAAAATAATTTCCATTTTGATCAATCGAAATCACCAAAGGTTCATTTTTGGTTGCCATGCGTGTTGTATCAGTTTGAGGTAGATTGACTTCAATACCCTGAATAAGCAAAGGTGATAAAACCATAAAAATTATAAGAAGTACTAACATTACATCAATGTAAGGTACAACATTTATTTCGGCATTTAGTTTTCGTTTTTTTTCAAACCTATAGATCATCTTTGCCTTTCAAAGACTCCCTATAAAAAATGCTGGCAAGCTCTTCAGCAAAGATTGTTGAGGATTGCAAAAATGAATCTGATTTTGCAACATAACGATTATAGGCAATAACTGCTGGGATAGCTGCAAAAAGACCAAGTGCCGTTGCAACTAATGCTTCAGAAATACCTGGAGCAACTGCATTTATTGTTGCTTGGGTTGCATCTGATAAACCTTGAAATGATCCCATAATGCCCCAGACTGTTCCAAAGAGACCAATGTAGGGGCTTACAGAGCCAATACTTGCAAGTGTAGGCAAGTGTCTTGACATATCCTCTTCATCTCTTGCGATGGATACTCTCATAGATCGATTTAAACCCTCAAGGTCAAGATCAGTTAAAGGTCCTGATTCTGACAACCTTTGAAATTCTTTGTAAGCATTTCTAAAAATACTTGGGCTTCCAATTAACCCAATTCCTTCTTGATCAACTGCATCAAATAACTTTTCAAGATCAGTTCCAGACCAAAATTGCTCCTCAAATAAGATTTGTGTTGCATTTATTCTTTTAAAAAAGAAAAGCCTTTCAAAAATAATGATCCAAGAAACTGTTGATGCAATCAATAATATAATCATTACTGATTTAACAACAAAACCAGCGTCTAAAAACAAATCTATTACAGAAATATCATCCATTATTTAAGTAGTTCCAATAATTTTTGTGGAAATTTAGTTGGCTTATTTTTAATTTGATCAAAAAAACAAACTTCAACTTTTCCTTCACACATAATATTATCATTTTTCAAGTTTATCAGTTTCTGATGAAAAACGATTCTGACATCTGATTTAAATTGAATCAAAGATTCAACTTCTAAGTTATCTTCTAAAATTGCTGGATTTATATAACTTATCGAGATGTTCCTTATTAAAAAAACTTTATTCTGTTGTTTTGAAGATTGTTGATATATACCTATATCAATTAATGCTTGTGATCTTGCTCTTTCAAAGAACTTTAAATAGTTAGCATGGTAAACATAACCTTGAAAGTCAGTATCTTCAACATAAATTTGCAAAGGGAAATTATTACACTTGAACACTGGATTCATGGATGTCAATATCCTTTTGAAAAAGGGTTTTCAGAATGACTATAAAATCATCCCATTGAAGATCTAAAGTTACTGATTGGTCAGTTATGTTGTTATTGATCACAGAAGCAAGGATTCTTACTTTAATGGGTTTTCTGTTAAATTTATAAACAAGAGCTGGGATGCTTTCAGCTTGACGTGAGGATTGTAAAACTTGTGCCCACCACTCAGGATGTGGCTCTGAACCATCACCATACCTTTTACATTCAATGCACCACCTCCCTAATGTTAAATCAGGTAACTCTTTTGTTCTTGTTTGTTCAAGAATTCTTTTTACAGGATTTTTTAACTGAAGATTTTCAACCAATAGGTTACCAATTTCCCTCTCGAAGTTTGCTCCTTTTGTTCTCGAATTTACTGACACTAGTTAATCACCTGGTTCAAAATTGTCAGGAAATTCTGCATTTGAATGAACTTCTTGAACATCATCTACATCCTCTAAAAAATCAAGAATTCGCAAAAGTTTTTCTCCGGTCTCTTGATCGAGGGCTATTGAAGTATCTGCTCGCATAGTTACTTCAGCATTTAAGATACCAATATTCTTGTTTTTAAGTGTTTCAACAAACGAAGAGAGGTTTTGAAATGGTACTGTTATATCAATAGATTCTGATCCCACTTCTAGATCTTCTCCATCGTTTTCAAGCAAAATATCCATTACAATTTCTTCATCAGCATTTGGATCAACTTGAGCAAAGCCAATTTTATTAAACAAATAGCTTACTGAACCATCTGTTCCTAAATTACCACCAAATTTAGTGAAAGCATGTCTGACTTCAGCAACCGTTCTATTTCTATTATCTGTCATTGCTTCAACCAAAATTGCAACACCTCCGGGTCCATAACCCTCATAGGTAACTTCCTCTAAATTACCAGATTCACCAGCTCCCGTTCCTCTTTCAATAGCCCTCTTAATAGTGTCTTTTGGCATATTTTCAGAGTTAGCTTTATCTAGTGCCAGACGAAGTCTTGGATTATCTGCTGGATCACCACCCCCAGCTTTAGCTGCTACGGTTAATTCTCGAATTAACTTAGTATATATCTTGCCTCTTTTTGCATCTTGTCTTGCTTTTCGATGCTTGATATTTGCCCATTTAGAATGTCCAGCCACTTTAAGAATCTTCCTTTAATATCTCGATAGAAAGTTCATCTATCTGATTTTGATCAATTACATTTGGTGCATCAGTAAGAAGACAAGATGCACTTTGAGTTTTAGGGAAAGCAATTACATCCCTTATATTATCTGTATGTGTCAATAACATAACTATTCTATCCAATCCCAGTGCAATCCCTCCATGAGGTGGACAACCAGTTTTGAGAGCATCAAGCAAAAAACCAAATTTGTTTTTAGCTTCATCTTTTGAAATATCTAAAGCTTCAAAAATTGCTGATTGCATCTCATGATCATGAATCCTTAGAGAGCCTCCACCAATTTCATAGCCATTAAGAACTAGATCATAAGCAAAAGCTTGGACAGCTAATGGGTCATTTTTTAATTCTTCAATGGTGCTTTTTGGTCGAGTAAAAGGATGATGTAATGCTGATAATCCGCTATCTGTTTTTTCAAACATAGGAAAATCTATAATCCAACATGGTGCCCAATCCGAAGTATATAATTTTAAGTCTTGTCCTAATTTTTTTATAAGACTACTCATGCTTAAATTTACAACAGTTGATGATCCTGCTCCAAAAAAGATAAGATCATTTTTCTCGACTGAAAGATCATTAATCAATGTATTAACGAATGTTTTAGATAAAAACTTTAAAATTGGGGACTGAAGTCCATCTTCAGACTCAAGGCTATTAACTTTTATGTAAGCTAATCCTTTTGCACCCAGTTTTCTAACAAAATCAGTATATCCATCTATTTGGGAACGACTTAATGAGTTTCCTCCCGGAACTCTCAACGCAACTACTTTATGCTCATCAAGTGTGGCAGGTTCTGCAAATACCTTAAATTCCTCATTTTTTGCTAAATGACCAATGTTTTTCAGTTCAAGTGGTATTCTGAGGTCAGGTTTATCACATCCAAATCTATCCATTGACTCTTGGAAAGACAAACTCTCTATCCTTTCAAGTTTACTGTCTGCAAATTCTTTCAATAGCTGCAATATTAATTCTGTTCCCAAGTCAATTATGTCTCCTTGATCAATGAAAGATGCTTCAACATCAACTTGGGTAAATTCAGGTTGTCGATCTGCCCTTAAATCTTCATCCCTGAAACAACGGGCAATTTGATAATATCTATCCATTCCAGCCATCATCAACATTTGTTTAAATAATTGAGGTGACTGAGGTAGAGCATAAAAATTGCCAGGATGCACTCTACTAGGCAAAACATAATCACGAGCCCCCTCTGGAGTTGCACGAGTAAGTATTGGGGTTTCGATTTCATTGAAGTTATTTTTCTCAAGGAATTTTCGAATATATTCAACAATTTGTGACCTTTTCAATATCCTTGCATTCATTTCTGGTCTTCGTAAATCAAGGACTCTATGTTTTAAGCGAACATCTTCATTAACGTCTTGATAATCATCCAAAGGAAATGCTGGAGTTTCTGCTTTATTTAATAGGTTGATGTTTTGAACATCAATTTCAACTTTACCAGTAAACATCTTATTATTAACGGTTCCTTCGGGTCGCGGTCTTACTTTACCTGTTACCTGAATTACATATTCACTTCTGCAACTATCTGCAAGGACAAATGCATCTTTGTTATCTGGACTAATAACTGCCTGACAAATACCTTTTAAATCTCTCACATCCAAAAAGATAACTCCTCCATGGTCTCGTCGACGGTGAATCCATCCACATACTGTCACTTCCTGATCAAGATATTCTTCAGTGATTCTTCCACAAAAATCTGTTCTCATTTTGTTATGTTACCTTTTTTTTATTTTTTGATTTCTTATCTTTGCTTGCATTTTTTTTATCTATATTTTTTTTGTCATTTTCATTACTTACAACATTCTTTTTCTTGCCGGTTTTGAAATCAGTTTCATACCAGCCAGCACCCTTCAATCTAAACGAAGGGCTTGATATTAACTTATTTAAAGAATTTTTGTTACATTCAGGACATTTTTTCAAAGGATCATCTGAAAACCTTTGAATAACTTCAAGTTCATGCTCACATTCGGAGCATTTATATTCATAAATGGGCATATAACTTAAAAAACTATAAAATTATAAACTATAACCTTTTTTAATATGCAAAAATAAAGATATATGTTTTGGTCAAAATACTTTTTACCTACTTTAAAAGATACAGCCTCTGAAGACTCTCAGGTAATCAGCAATAGTCTGATGCTTAAATCTGGAATGATAAGAAAATCTGCTTCTGGAATATATACTTGGCTTCCCCTGGGTTTGAGAGTCCTTAACAAAGTAGAGAGTATTGTTAGAAAGGAAATGAATAGTGCTGGAGCCTTGGAAGTTTTAATGCCAATGGTTCAACCAAAAGATTTATGGATTGAATCAGCAAGATGGGATAAATTTGGACCGGAGTTATTAAGGTTTAATGATCGTCATGAGCGCGAGTTCTGTTTGGGCCCAACTCACGAAGAAATTATTACTGATTTGATAAGAAATAATGTTAAAAGTTACAAAGAGCTTCCTCTAAATATCTATCAAATTCAAACAAAATTTAGAGATGAGATAAGACCAAGATATGGTGTTATGAGAAGCAGAGAATTTTTAATGAAAGATTCATATAGCTTTCACTTAACTGAAGAATGCTTATCAGATACCTACAGCATAATGAAAAATGCTTACAAAAATGCTTTAGATAGAATAGGTTTGAAATATAAGATCGTAAAGGCAGATTCTGGTGCAATAGGTGGAGACAAGTCAGAAGAATTTCATGTATTAGCTGAAAACGGTGAAGATACTCTTGCGGCATCTGATTCTTCCGATTATGCAGTAAATGCAGAGCTATTATTGGAAGATGGGCAAAATGCTAGCATGCTTGTAGGAAAAGAATCTCCTGATGGTAAGGGTATTTTAGAGGTCAAAAAAGGTATTGAAGTAGGTCATATTTTTCAACTTGGCAAACTGTACAGTGAAAATATGAATGCCACTGTATTAGATGAAACTGGCAAAGCTAAGAATATGTTTATGGGTTGCTATGGTATTGGTATTTCAAGAATAGTTGCAGCTGCAATTGAACAAAATAATGATGAAAAAGGTATTATTTGGCCAAAAACAATCGCACCATTTGATATCAATTTAATTACTATTGGGGCAGATAAGGACTCAAATATTGAAAAAACTTCAAAAAAAATATATCACGAATTAAGAGAAAAAGGTTTTGAAGTAATCTTCGATGACAGAGATGATGGTTTTGGGAAAAAAATCAAAGATGCAGAACTTGTTGGTATCCCAACAACAGTGATTTTTGGGAAAAATTTTAGTCAAAATGATGAAGTTGAAATTATTTTTAGAAATGGAGAAAAAATTTCTGCTTCTCTAAGTAAGTTACAAGAGTTGATCTAATTAATTGTTATGTATATTTCACTAAGCAAAGTCTCCTTGGAAACATATAAACAACTCGTATCTGCTTCTTTGCAAATCATTAAAAAAGCAAAAAATCATTTTAAGCATGATGATGATTATTTGAATGATCTAGTGCAAATGAGGCTTATAAATGATATGGCTCCTCTTTCATTTCAAGTTTATAGTATTGTTCACCATTCAGTTGGAGCTATTGAAGGAATATTAAATGGTAAGTTTTCACCACCAAAAGTGCCTCATAATTTAAATTTCGGTGATCTCATAAAGTTGCTTGAAAAAGCAGAAAAAGATTTGAATAAATTCTCTGAAGATCGAATAAATTCTTGCAGTAAAAAAGAGGTTGTCTTCAAGATGGGGCAAATTGAATGGGTTTTTTCTGCAGAAGATTTTATTCTGTCTTTCTCATTACCAAATTTTTATTTTCATGCCACAACTATGTATGACATGTTCAGAATTAAAGGGCTTGAGATTGGCAAACTTGATTTTACTGGTCAGTTTAGAAAAAAAAATTAATCTAAGAAACTCTTTTGATGATGGTGGCATTTGCTGTACCACCTCCTTCACAAATTGCTTGAAGACCAAACTTAGATTCAGTTCTTTCCATTTCATGAAGTAAGGTTGTCATCAATTTGGCACCTGTAGCACCCAGGGGATGACCAAGCGCCATTGCACCTCCGTTTACATTAAGTTTTTTTCTATCTGCTTTTAACTCTTTTGCCCATGCTAATGGAACTGGAGCAAATGCTTCATTTACTTCATATAAATCAATATCATCAATTGATAAGTTTGCTGCTGATAGTGCTTTTTTTGATGCTGGGATTGGTCCAGTAAGCATAAATACCGGATCATCTCCAACAACGGCAATTGAAACTATTTCTGCTCTTGGATTGGCTTGAATTTTTTTAAGTCCTGCATCATTACATACCATTACTGCAGCAGCACCATCAGTGATTTGACTAGCATTACCAGCTGTGATCACCCCATTTTCTATAACTGTCTTCAATCCTGATAGCTTACCAAGACTGGCATCAAAACGAATTCCTTCATCTGCAATAACCATATCATTGATCCCTTCAGAGTTTTTCCCTTGCACAGGAAGTATTTCTCTATCAAAAAAATTTGAGTCTGTTGCATTTGCGGCCTTTTGGTGACTCTCTAGAGCAAATTTATCTAGATCTTCTCTTGAAAGATTCCATTTTTCAGCTACCAATTCAGCTCCTGTAAATTGTGAGAAAAAAATTCCTGGATATCTTTTTTTCATGCCATCTGAATCAAATGGGAACCCATGCCCTGCATCAAAACCGTCTTTAACAGCTGCTCCTATGGGAACCATTGACATAACTTCTACTCCTCCACCAATAACGATGTCCTGAGTGCCGGACATAACAGCTTGAATGGCAAAATGTATAGCTTGCTGAGATGATCCGCACTGACGATCAACTGAAGTACCTGGAACTGATTCAGGAAAACTTGAAGACAATACTGCATTTCTGGCAATATTTCCTGATTGCGCACCTACTTGATCCACACAACCAAAAATTACATCATCAACCAAGGAAGGATCCATATCTAACCGCTGAACTAGCTCATTCAAAACGGTTGCTCCCAAATCTGCTGGATGCCAAAGGCTTAGCTTGCCATCTCGTTTTCCACCTGCTGTCCTAACAGCTTCCACAATATATGCTTTATTTGACATTTTAATCTCCAAAAAAAATGGTTGAGTAAATTCTAATACTCAACCATCTTAGGATCAAATCTTTCTACTTAGCTTTTCTTGCTTTGTAAAAGATTTTTTTTAACTTCTCTTGCCAAAGAGTTTTTTATCTTTTTATTATCTTTCAAAAACTGACGCGCATTGGCTTTGCCTTGTCCAATAGCTTCATCTTCAAGTCTAAAAAATGCTCCTCTTTTTTCAACAAGTCCCTGCTTAACAGCCATATCAAGAATCTCTCCCTCATTACTGATTCCTTCGCCATAGATAATTTGGAATTCAGCTTGTTTGAAAGGTGGTGATACTTTATTTTTTACCACTTTAACTCTGGTTTCATTTCCAATAACTTCCTCACCTTTTCCTTTAACAGTTCCAATTCTGCGAATATCAAGCCTTACAGAAGAGAAAAATTTGAGAGCTTTTCCACCGGGAGTAACTTGAGAGTTGCCATAACCGAAACCACCAATATTATCTCGTATTTGATTGATAAAGATGACTGTGGTTTTAAGTTTATCCATATTTGCAGTAAGTTTACGAAGTGCTTGTGCCATTAATCTTGCTAAAAGACCAACATGACTATCACCCATCTCTCCCTCAATTTCAGCTTTTGAAGTCAAGGCAGCAACCGAATCAATCACTATCAAATCCAAACTTTCAGACTTTACTAGCATGTCAGTTATCTCGAGCGCTTGTTCACCACTTTCTGGTTGTGATAGCAATAAATCATCTGTATTTACTCCTAATGCCTTGGCATAACTTGGGTCAAGAGCATGCTCAGCATCGATAAATGCTGCTGTACCGCCCTGCTTCTGGCACTCAGCAATGATCTGCAATGTTAGGGTTGTTTTTCCTGAAGATTCAGGTCCAAAAATTTCAACGACCCTGCCCTTGGGTATTCCTCCGATGCCCAAGGCAATGTCAAGGCCAATAGAGCCAGTCGAAATTGCTTCGATATCCATAATTTCCTGATCACCCATGCGCATTACAGCACCATCATCGTCATATTTTTGACGGATCATTTTTAGAGCATCATTGAGTTTCTTATTCTTGTCTGAGGGTTTTTCGGTTTTTTTATTACTTGGCATAATTATCTCCAACTGTATATTTATACAGTATATTCGAAAAACAAATAAAATTGAATACTTTTATACAATTTTTTCTAAATCTTAGTTAGAATTGCCCTTCACAAAAATATTACCATGACATTTGTAGTTACTGAAGCATGCATTAAGTGTAAATACACCGATTGCGTTGAAGTCTGTCCTGTTGATTGTTTTTATGAGGGTCCAGATTTTCTTGTTATTAGCCCTGATGAATGTATTGATTGTGGATTATGTGAACCTGAGTGTCCAATAGATGCCATTGTTTCAGAAGATGAGCTATCTGAGAATCAAATTGAATTTATTGAAATCAATGCAAGACTAGCTGATGTTTATCCAAATATTTCTGAAGCAAAAGAACCACATCCTGAAGCTGACAAATATAAAGATATTAAAAATAAAAAATATCTTTTAAAACTTTAAATCAATCAACTGAAAAATATAAATCCGGCTCCAAAAATAAATCCACCAAAAGTAACTAAAATTTTGGGCTCATATTGTTTAAACAATGCATAAATTACTTTGGGCATAATGAAAATGGCAGTTAACATTCCAATAGCAAATGGAAATAAAATCTCCATATTTAGGTTTGAGATTGCTGCAATTATTTCAGGATAAACCCCTATAGCTAGAAGGAATGCACTTCCTGAAATTCCAGGAATTATTAAAAATGAACAAGCAATAAAACCATAAACTAGTAACAATAAGAAAGTCTTTTGTACTTCTATTCCTGAAATTTGACTCAATGAAGATCCTACAAACACTGCGATTAAAAAAATGAAGCTATTAAAAAGATAATTTTTGATGCTCTTATCAGAAATGTTCGTTAATACTAAGAAGGTTCCATAAAAAATCATTACAATCCCAATTATAAAATCAAACCATTGTCTAAAATTAAGAAAAAAGAATTCAACTAATTGAGAAAATCCAAAAACCCCAATTATCATCCCAACCAAAAAAGGAAATACAAGAGAAATACCTTTAAAATTATTTATGAAAGAAATTATTTTTTTGTATACGCCAAACATCAAGGCAACTGTTGCACCTGAAATTCCAGGAAGTAATTCAGCTATGCCAACAAAAAAACCAGCAACGAAGAATAAAATCTTATCTCTCATTTATTCAATCCAGCAAGCATTGGTACAAAAGATACCTCTGTATAGTCAACTTCAGTAAACTCTCCATTATTAAAAGTTATTTTTTTTAGTATTTGATTATTTTCTGGACCCACAGGTAGGACTAAAATACCACCGGGAGCCAAAAATTTCAGAAGCCTCTCGGGGACTTCTAAAGGAGCAGCAGCACATAAAATTGCATTATAACTGATTCGCTCATCCCAACCTTCAAATCCATCACGATGTTTGATTATAGTGTTATGAATTTTAAGTTCTGATAGGTGTTCTCTGGATTTTAATACTAGTGCCTTTATTCTCTCCATCGCATGAACTTCATCAGCAAAAAAAGAAAGTATAGATGTTTGATATCCACAACCAGATCCAATTTCAAGGATGCTATTAAATTTTTTTTGATCTCTTGGTAATGCCTCCAAAATGAGTTCTGTCATCTTCGCGACGATGAAAGGTTGCGAAATTGTTTGCTTATGACCAATTGGCCACGAACAGTTTTCGTAAGCTCTTGAATGCAATGCTTCATCTAAAAAAATATGTCTAGGAATTCTTCTCATGGCATCAATTACTCTAAAATCTCTTATGCCCATGTCCATCATTTCACTTATCATTGCTTCTAAGGGTCTTTCAAAAATAAATCGGGTTTGTTTACTCATTGATCAAATTTTCAAATGCTTCATGGTTAAATTGCTTATCTATCAGTTGATAATCCAAAATGGATAGTGCAACGAAACCTTGATCAACTGCTTGAGCATCTGTAAGAAAATCTTCCATAATTGGTGTCCCTGAAGGTCCATATTGATAAGTTATTTTTGATGAATTTTCATCCAGCACAATAGGTTTGTCAGGAATGTCGCGCCTGGCAGTTGGAACTACTCTAAAACCTTTAAAAGAGTTTTCATCGATGTCAGGGAAGTTAATGTTTACTACCTTATTTTTGAATTTTTGATTGTCATATTGTGCGATCACTTCAAGTAATTGAATACTTTTCTTGCTCATGAAATCGAAGGACTTTGGTCTATATTCTACTGAAGAAATAGCTATTGGTGGATACTTACAATGTCTTCCTCCAATAGCAGCTCCAACAGTACCTGAATATAAAACGTCGCTTCCAATGTTTGCTCCATGATTGATACCTGAGATCACGATATCGATATCTTTATCCATTAAACTAAAAAGTCCAAAATATACGCAGTCTGCTGGTGTTCCTTTGACGATAAATTCTGTTTCAGAGACTTGATCAATCTCGACTTGCGTTGTGTAAGAAATAGAGGCGCTAAATCCACTACAATTTTTTTCAGGTGCAACTAAAAAGACTTCATGCCGTTCAGATAAACTCTTGTAGAGTTCTTGTATCCCATCTGCATGGAAGCCATCATCATTTGTTAAGAGGATTTTCATTTATTTTTTGCTAAGCAGTATAGTCGATAATGCTGCAATACCCTCACCTTTGCCAATAGGACCAATTTTTTCCATTGTAGTTCCTTTTAGACCAATCCTGTTAACCTCTATTTGGAATATACTTGCAATTGAATTAACTATATTTTCCCTCACATCCACAATCTTTGGTTCCTCACAAATTACAGAAATATCAATATTTTTTATAATGAGATTTTTGTCATGAACTAATTTCATACAGTACTCAATAATCTTTGTACTATCTAAATCAATACTTTCAGGATCATTCTCAGGGAAATGCTTTCCTAAATCCCCTACAGCCAAAGCACCAAAAATTGCATCTGCAATAGAATGCAAAATCACATCACCGTCTGAAATTGCTTCAATTCCATAGTCAAAAGGTATTTTTGCCCCACCCAGCATTATAAATTTTCCTTCAGAATATCTATGAACATCAAAACCACTTCCAACTAAATCAATTCTATCTGGTAAATCTTCAGGATAGGTTATTTTTATATTTTGTGTGCTGCCTTCAAGAGCTCTTATAGAATATCCCGACTTTGCCATTGCCTCACTTTCATCAGATGGAAAATACTTCTCTTCATGCAGGCATTGTGATAACGCATCCTTTAATTTACTGAAGTTACAAATTTGGGGAGTTTGAATTTGGAGATATTTTTCTCTATCAACATGCTGATAATCACTGCGTGAAAAAATATCACTAGATTGATTTTTTACGAGAGAATTTGTCATCTGAATTCCATAGAAAAGACAATCGATTTCATGATCATTATCAAAAATCTGCCAAATATTTTTTAGGTCCATCGCTTTAATAAAAGGTCTTGCTGCATCATGAGTAATAACATTTTTAAATTCAGAAGATTTCACTGCCAATAAAGCGTTATAAATTGATTCTGCTCTTGAAGAGCCACCCTCAACAAACATAATTTTATCCATTAGACTGGATCTAATTTGTTCTTGGAAATTCTGATTTGGAGGACATGTAATGATGATAAGATCAATTTCTTTAACCTCTTCAAATGCTTCAAGAGTTTTATCTAGCACAGAAAGATTTTGACTATAAGGAGCAAGTTGCTTTAAAGTTTCATCAGAAAACCGTCTTCCGATACCACCAGCTGTAATAATAGCTAATGTTTTAGTCATTGGAAGTATCTGAATCTAATTTTTCAAAAGAAACATAATCTTCACTTGGCATTACAAGATTATGATGCTGTCTAGCTAAATGTTCCACATGAATATCCGGGTTCTCTTGAATCTTAATAATCTTATCCTTTAAAACTTTATTTTCTTCTGTAAGTTGTTGATTTTTTTGAAGCAATACTTTGTTTTGATTGCTAAGTTTTTTTAGTTTGCTCAAATTTGTTGAACTAAAGTTTAATGAATATATCAATAGACCTAAAATAATCGAAAGAAAAATTATGATGGAGTAAGTGATTTTCATTTAAGAATCTTTAATGAAATTCTTAAAAGCAGATTTAGATCCAAATATAAATGAATTTTCTGCCTCGATCATTAACAACCTGTTGTATTTAGCAACTCTATCAGACCTACATGGTGCCCCTGTCTTAATTTGTTTCGTACCAGTTCCTACCGCTAAATCTGCAATTGAAGAATCTTCTGTTTCACCAGATCTATGAGAAATAATAGAGGTATACCCACTTTTTCTTGCTAAACAAATACATTTTATTGTTTCGGTTATTGTTCCGATCTGGTTATATTTTATTAAAATTGAGTTTGCAACATTTGATTGAATGCCAGCTTCTAGTAATTTCTCATTGGTAACAAATAAATCATCTCCAACTAATTGACATTTTTTACCAAGAGTCTGCGTTAAAATTTTCCAACCCATTAAGTCATTTTCAGCAATGCCATCCTCGATAGAAATAATTGGGTACTTCGCACATAAATCTGATAAATAATTAACAAATTCAGCATTTCGTAAAGTTTCATTACCTTTCTCTAAAATATAATTTTCTTCAGAAAAAAATTCATTAGCTGCACAGTCCAAGCTAATAAAAACATCGCTTCCTGGCTCTAAATCATTTTGATGTATTGCGTCTTCGATAAGTTTGAGTGCTTGTTCATTTGATTTAAGATTTGGAGCAAAGCCACCCTCGTCACCAACAGCAGTTGATAAGTTTTGTGCTTTTAATAAATCCTTTAATTTCCAATATATCTCAGAAGCCCACCTGATAGATTCTGAGAATGAACTAGCACAAGGAATAATCATAAATTCCTGCAAATCAATATTATTGTCAGCATGCTCTCCTCCATTTAAGATATTGAGCATGGGTGTCGGCAAAACTTGGTCGGTTTCATTTCCAGAAATATTTTCATACATATCATTGAAGTATTGATGCAGTGGTATTTTCATAGCCCTAGCACCAGCTTTGGCAACTGCAAGAGAGACTGAAAGAATAGCATTTGCCCCTAGATTAGATTTAAATTCTGATCCGTCAGCATCTATCATTATTTGATCGATTTCTTCTTGGTTATAAACATTTTTTCCTTCTAAAAGCTTTGCTAAAACATCATTTACATTCTTGATTGCAATGTTGACACCCTTACCTCCAAATTCCTTTTCACCGTCTCTTAATTCCAATGCTTCTTTTTGTCCTGTTGAGGCACCACTTGGGACTGATGCTAGTGCAAACCTACCATCATCTAAATAAACCTTAGTGGCAATAGTTGGAAGACCTCGAGAATCTAATATTTGAAACGCTTTAATTTTTGAAATCTTTGACATCAATTAGGACAAAAAGTTAAGTTTGAATATCATCTTGCGATTTTACAAAAACATCCAGATCTTTAATATTTAATAGAAAATCTTCAAGAAGAGAGAGCTGTAATGCACATGGTCCATCACATTTAGCTTCATCAGGATTTGGATGTGTTTCAAGAAAGAGCCCTGCTATTTTTTGTGAAATTCCTGCACGAGCTAGTTGCAGAAGATATTCACGTCTGCCTGCAGTAGATTTGCCTAAACCACCTGGCATTTGAAGAGAATGAGTAACATCAAAGACTACAGGAACATCAAAAGATTTCATAATGTCAAAGTTCAACATATCTACCACTAAATTGTTATAACCAAAAATATTTCCTCGTTCGCATAACAAGACTTTTTCATTTCCAAATCCATAACATTTTGTTACAACATTCCTCATATCAGGAGCAGAGAGAAATTGAGGTTTTTTAAATTGTATAATTTTATTTGTTTTTGCTGCTGCCTCAATAAGATCAGTCTGCCGACAGAGGAAAGCAGGGATTTGAATAATTTCACAAATTTCACTAACTGGTATTGCTTGATCTTTCTCGTGAATATCTGTGAGAACTGGCACATCAAATGTTGAAGAAATATCCTCTAAAATCTTTAAACCCTCTTCAAATCCTAAGCCACGAAATGAGTCTATAGAACTCCTATTTGCTTTATCGAAAGATGCTTTGAAAACCCATTTTAGGTTTAATTTTTCAGTAACTTTTTTAAAGTGTTCAGCAACTTGCATCGCAAGAGAATGTGATTCTAGAACATTCATTCCCCCAATAATTGTTAATTCTTTGTCGTTACTTATAGAGAAATTGCTAAGTTCAATTTGTTTCATTTTTTTTGTTTTATTGTACTTGAAATAAAGCTATTAAAGATAGGATGTCCATCTCTTGGGTTTGAAGTAAATTCAGGATGAAATTGACACCCTAAAAACCATGGATGTTTTTTTACTTCAATCATTTCAATTAATTTACCATCTTCAGACGTTCCTACAATCGACATTCCTTTTTGATCAAAACTGTCTCTGTAAGTCGGATTTACCTCATATCGGTGTCGATGTCTTTCGACAATGGAGGTTTTTTTGTACATTTTATAAGACTTAGATTTCTTATCTAAAATACATAGTTGTCCTCCTAGTCTCATTGTTCCTCCAAGGTCTGATTTTTCATTCCTAATTTCTTTTTTACCAGAGGCATCTTGCCATTCGGTTATCAAAGCTACAACAGGATGATTTGTTTTAGGATTAAATTCAGTGCTATTTGCATCAGATAAATTCAATACATTTCTGGCAAACTCAATCAAAGCAATTTGCATTCCAAGACAAATTCCAAAATAGGGTTTTGCATTTAATCGAGCATATTCGCAGGCAATTATCATCCCTTCGACACCTCTTGAACCAAAACCACCAGGAACTAAAATGGCATCACAAAATGACAATTTATTTTTTACATTTTTTTTTGTAATCTGTTCTGCTTCCACAAAAGTGATATTAACTTTTGCTTTATTCTTTATACCTGCATGATCAAGGGCTTCATTGAGAGATTTGTAAGAATCTTTTAGTTCTGTATATTTTCCTACCATCGCAACTTCGACCGTTGTTTTAGGATTTAATTTAGCATTTACAACTTTTTTCCAATCATTTAAAACAGGAGGTTTTGTTTTTAAATTTAAATGCTTAAGAATAATTTTATCTACATTTTGCTGATGCAGAAGCAAAGGGATTGAATATACTGTATCAACGTCATGCATTGAGATAACACTTCCAATATCTACTGAACAAAAAAGGGCAATTTTTTTCTTTTCGTCCTTTGGTAGTTCCGTTTCAGATCGACAAATAAGACAATCAGGACCAATTCCTAAGGACCTTAGTTCTTTAACAGAGTGCTGAGTGGGTTTAGTTTTCAATTCTCCAGATGCATTGATAAATGGAACTAAAGTTAAATGGACAAAAGTGGTATGGTTGGGCATATCAAGTGACATTTGTCTTATAGCCTCAACAAAAGGCTGACTTTCTATGTCACCAATTGTTCCTCCAATTTCCACAATTGCAACATCACAACCTTGTGCTCCAAGTTTAATCCTTCTTTTAATTTCATCTGTAATGTGAGGAATCACCTGAACTGTCCCTCCCAAGTATTTACCCTTCCTCTCATTCTTAATTACTGACTCATAAACAATGCCAGCAGTAAAATTATTTAATCTTGATGCTTCAAATCGAACAAATCTTTCATAATGGCCTAGATCAAGATCAGTCTCGGTCCCATCGTTAGTTACAAAAACTTCTCCGTGCTGAAAAGGACTCATTGTTCCTGGGTCAACGTTGATATAAGGATCTAGTTTTAACATAGAAATACTTAACCCTCTTGATTCGAGTAAAGCACCAATGGAAGCAGCTGCAATTCCCTTACCAAGGGAAGAAACAACACCACCGGTTATAAAAATGTACTTAGTTCTTGCCATCATCAAAGATCATCATGATGGGTATACAGCTTAACAGAATATGGACTGGATATAAATAAAAATTATGGTGCTAATTCAGCTGTTTCCGAAAAAAGAGGTCTCGATAAATCTGCCCAATCAATATCTGCATCACTTGGTTCATGCTCATATTCAAGCAGACCTAAATCATCAAATTTAGGTCTTACAGAATCTGTTAGAAGTCCAATTCTGGAAAGGTTTGGCATTACTCTTTGAAAAAGAAGTTTTTGGAAAGTCTGCATTATTTCAGAGTTCAATTGAAATTGTCTTGCTTCTTCGATATCCCAACCAAAATGATCATACACATCAATAGATACTAGACGTTCTTTGCTAAGATAGCATGCCTCGTATGCAAATTGAGCACGCTCTTCAATTTCTTTTTCACTTAATGTTTGGACAAATTCTTCAAGATAATTAATGCCAAAAGTTACATGTCTTGCCTCATCACGAATGATAAGATCAAGCATATCTCTTAATACAGGATCAGGTGTTAAATCTCTTGATGTTCTGAAAGCAGCTAGTGCTAGGCCTTCAATTATCAATTGCATCCCGATAAATTTCAGATCCCATCTTGGATCAGTGAGAATTTTATCGAGAATAGATTTCAATGCATTTCCAATTGGATACATTAATCCAACCCTTGTTTGAATATACTTGTTAAAAGCTTCAACATGTCTTGCTTCATCAAAAGTCTGAGAAGCTGCATAGAGTTTTGCATTAAATGTTGGAGCACAACTAGTTAGTTGAGATGCAACCAACAGTGCTCCCTGTTCTCCATGAAGAAATTGACTCATACTCCATGCTTGACGATGCCTTAAAAATTTTATTTTTTGCTGATCATCCATCTTGGCATAAGGTTCATAGTCGTCCCAAAAAATTGGGGGTGGACTTTGTAGATGAGATTCAGGTCTATCCCAATTTATATCTACCTCAGAATTCCAATTAAGTTTTTTCCCAAGTTCGTAAAGTTTTTTTATGCGATTGTCTTGGACTGTATAATCCCAATTATATGAGCCTGTGAGAGGAGTATGAAAAATTTCAGCTACATCTTCAACATCACCGACTCCCATGTATTCAGGAAGGTCATCAGAATCAATAAGGTTTCTTGGTGCCTTGTCTATTAATTTAATTTTCATAGCTCAACAAAGATTTTCTTTACTCGTGGTGAAATTTTAGTCATTAGTTCATAGGAAATCAAACTGTTAGTTTCAGCAAATTTGTTAATTGATATATTGTCACCCCATAACACAACCCAATCACCTACTTTGCAATTATCAATCTTTGAAATATCAACTGAAATTAAATCCATACTGACTCTTCCAAAAATTGGGGCATATTGATCGTTAACAAGCACCTTAGTTCCATCAATACTGTTTTGAGGAACTCCATCAGCATATCCAACATAGACATTAGCAATTTTCATTTTGGTTTTTGCTTGTTGTCGTCCTCCATAACCAACCCTATCCCCAGGTTGAATATCTCTTATAGAAATAATCTGTGAGCGAAATGTCATTGCAGTCTCTAAATCTGGATGATGCACTCCTCCATACATCCCAATACCCCCTCTTACCCAGTCATAAGCATGTTGTGGAAAATTTATAATTCCATTTGTATTAAGAATACTTCTTTGAATTGGACAATTTAATTGAGAAAATGCTTTTTCAAAATTTGCAAATTGTAACAAGTTCAATTCATCATCTGGAATATCGGCACATGCCAGATGCGTCATCAGAACATCATCATTTTGTAAATGAGTTTTTTTGAGGACTTTTTTTAAATCATCTAAGGAAATCCCTAATCTATTCATACCTGTATTTACTTTAATCCAAAATTTCTGACCTGAATATCTTCTCTCTAAAAATTTAAATTGAATTGGGTCATGTACAACAAAGTTGATTGAATTATCTTTTACAATGTTCCATTCCAGATCATCATAAATGCCCTGCATCAAGAGTATTTGCTTCTGGGTATGCCTTCTTAAAGAGACTGCTTCATCCAAGCGGACCACACCATAAGCATCAACTATGTCATCAATACGAACAATTAACTTCTTTAAATCATGTCCATAGGCATCACTCTTCACAATAGCCATAAAGTTTGAATCTTTACCGATTAATGATTTGAGGGAACAAATATTTTTTTTAATCTTTGACAGATCAATTAATAATTCTGCAGTGATACTGCTCATTCAAACTGACTTGAATAATCCTCATCAGGTTTAAAGTGATCAGAAATAAAATCTTCAAATCTAGCAAACTCTTCAATGAAGGAAAGTGTTACTGTGCCTGTTGGCCCATTTCTCTGTTTTCCAACAATAATTTCTGCCTTATTACCCTCCTCTGAATCAGGATTATATTGTTTGTCTCTATATAAAAAAATAATTACATCTGCATCTTGCTCAATGGCACCAGAATCTCTTAAATCTGACATCATCGGTTTTTTATCTCTTCCTCTTTGTTCAACTGCTCTACTAAGTTGTGATAATGCAATAACAGGAACATTTAATTCTCTTGCAAGAGATTTCAAAGATCTTGATATTTCTGATATTTGGTTCACTCTATTTTCGTTGGAACCAGGGATTTGCATTAGTTGGAGATAGTCCACAACAATAAGAGATAACCCGTTTGGTTCTGTTCTATTTACCCTTCTTGCTCTTGCTCTTAATTCCATTGGTGAAAGCAAAGAACTGTCATCAATAAAAAAAGGAATCTTTTTAAGTTTATTTCCCTGCTCAAAAATATAAGAGAGTTGTTGATTGTCAAGTCTTCCTGATCGAATATCTTGTTGATTAAACCTCGACATTCCTGCTAAGAGTCTTGTTGTTAATTGCTCTGCGGACATCTCTAAACTAAAAAATAAAACGCCTCCAGGATTTTCCTCATTTAATGCAACATTTTCAGCAATGTTTAGTGCAAATGCTGTCTTACCCATGCTTGGACGCCCAGCAACTACAATCAAGTCACCATCTTGCAATCCTTGAAGCATTTTATCCATTGCTTTAAATCCAGTTGAAGCTCCAATTAAAGCAGACCCACTTTCACTGAGAACTTGGAGTCGATCAATAGATTGAGGAACTAACTCTTTCATAGAGAGAATATTTGACTGAGAATTATTTGCCTCATCATTTAGGGCAAAAATTCTGCGTTCAGCCTCATCAAGCAACTTTTGTCCGTCTAAACCTTGAGGATTCTTAATCAAGTCTTCAATCCCTCTGTTGGTTTGCATCAACTGCCTAGTAATGGATCGTTGTTTAATGATTTCTGCGTAATGATCCAGTGGAGCAGCAGAAGGCACACCTTTAGCTAAGGACACAAGATATTCTTTACCACCAATAAATTGTAGTTTATTTTTATTATCTAAAGCTTCTGATAGTGTAATTGGGTCCAGTGGTTTATTCTCATTTACTAACTCACCCATGGACTCAAAAATTAATTGATGTCTTTCATTTTGAAAATCATAATGATTGATTTTGAGAACAACCGTATCAAATCTTTCAGTCTCTAACATTAGACCGCCAAGCAGAACCATCTCTGCATCATCGGCTGTTTGATTAAGGTTGAGTAGATCTTCAGACATGGAATATGATTTTTACATCATATTCAGAAATAAACAACTATTCTGGAATGACTTTTACAATAATTTCAGTTGAGACCTCAGGATGCATAGCTATAGAAATTTTATGCTCTCCGAGCTCTTTTAAAGGACCATCAGGTAATTGAACTTGACTCTTATGAATTTCTAAATCAACAGATTTACAAGCATCTTCAATTTCTCTGGTTCCAATGGAGCCGTACATAGTTTCCTCCTCAGAAACAGCAACTTTGATTGTAACCTCAGCACCAGCCAATGCATCAGCATTTGCTTGTGCTTGAACTTTTTGATCCTCAGAGATAGCAGCTAACTCAGCTCTCTTTTGTTCTACAACTTCGATATTTTCTTTACTAGCAAATAATGCTTTTTTTTGGGGGATAAGAAAATTCCTTGCAAAACCTGATTTTACATTTACCACATCACCGATTTCACCAAGTTTTGAAATTTTGTCCAATAGAATTACTTTCATTTTATTTGTGTGAATCAGTGTAAGGTATTAAAGCCATATAACGGGCTATTTTAATGGCTTTGGTTATTTTTCTTTGCTGTGAAGAGGTTACCCCAGAAACTCTTCCAGGAACAATCTTGCCTGTTTCGGTAATATACTTTCCAAGCATCTCAACATTCTTATAGTTTATAAATTTTGAATCTAAATTACTCATCTTTTTCTTTTTCCTGGTTTTCAACTTTGCTTTCATCTTCATCTGAAGTGTCTAGTTCAGGTGCATCTGCTTTAGCGTCTTTCTGATCTGGATCTTCATTTTTTACTTCAGTTTTCATAGATTCGGTGGATGACTTTTTGGTTTCCTTTTCAGTTGTTGTTTCTGATTTGACAGCTAAATTAAATTCAATATCTGAAAAGTTTTTCAATTTGAGAACAAGATGCCTAATAATGACCTCATTAAACTTAACTTTGCTCTCAAGTTCTGACAAATTTTCAGGATTACCCTCAACGAAGTAGAAAATGTAGTGGCCTTTGTTATGATCTTCGATAGTGTATGCTAGTTGACGTCTCCCGGCATCGTTCACATTTACTACGTTAAAATCCAATGAAGACAATAGTCCTTCAAATTCTTTTTTAAAACCCTCAATATCACTGGACATGTCAGGGTTTACAATTAAAGCAATTTCATAATTTTGCATATTCACCTTATGGTTTTAAGACTAAATGGTAATTCAAAAAGTCAAGGTGCATGAATTATAAACAAAATAATTCTGGAATCAATAATTATTTTTTAACCAATTCCACAGTCTTTTCAATATGTTGGGGGATGATGACCCTCCTATTGAGTCTTTACTTTTATGTTTGCCATAAACGACTAATCCGATTGAAGTTGCATAAATTGGATTTCTAAGAATATTTTCCATTCCTGAAAAAGATTCTGGGACACCTAACCTTACACTTGTTTGAAAGATGGATTCAGCAAGTTCAACGACACCCTCCATCTTGGATGTGCCGCCAGTAAGGACTATACCGGCAGGAATTTTTTGATCAAAACCATTTCTTTCAATTTCAGCTCTGACTAAATCAAATAATTCGACATACCTTGGTTCAATGATATCTGCCAAGGTTCTTCTAGATAACTCTCTTGGTGGTCTCCCACCAACCCCCATTACTTCAATCATTTCTTCATCAGAAGTAAATTCTGCAACTGCACATCCATATTTTTGTTTGATTTCTTCAGCTTGATTTGTTGGTGTTCTTAAAGCAACCGCAATATCACTAGTCACCTGATCTCCTGCAATGGGAATCACTCCAGTAAAAACTATCGAACCCGATCGAAGAATAGCAATGTCAGTTGTTCCACCACCAATATCAATTAAACACACTCCAAGATCCTTTTCATCTTCAGTCAAAATTGACCATGAACTTGCCAATTGCTCAAGTACAAATGCATTTGCATGAAGACCGCATGAGTGAATACACTTTTCAATATTAGAGATGGCATTCGAGGCACAAGTTACCAAATGAACTTTAGCTTTCAATCGAACTCCAGTCATACCTATAGGTTCGCGTATTGAGTCTTGTTCATCGATGATATATTCCTGGTCAATCACATGTAGCATAGTTTGATCGGAGGGAACCGCAACCGCTTTTGCGGACTCAATCACTGCTTCAACATCAGCTGGACTAACCTCTTTAGTACTATTGATACCAACTACTCCCTCAGAATTTAAACTTTTTACGTGACTTCCAGCAATACCAACATAAACATTCTTAATTTTTTCTTCTATAAAGGTTTGAGCTTGTTCGACAGCCTTTTCAATTGCATCAGTTGTTGCATCAATATTGACTACAACACCCTTCTTTAAACCGCTTGAGGGGTAGGTTCCAAGGGCAATAATCTCTAAATCACCTGATAAAGAGTAACGACCAACCAAACAAACTACTTTGGATGTTCCAATATCCAAACCCACAATGATGTCTCCATTTGTTTTTAAATTTTTGTTAGGCATTTTCAAAATCTTATTGGACATATTGTATGGCAACTCCAGAACTACTTCGTAAATCTATAATACTTGGAAACTTTCTATTTGAGTACAAATATTCCATAGTTTTTGTCAGTGTTTCAAGCTCATCAAACGATGGTGAGTGCCCTAACTTAATTTGCATAGAATCTGAAAGCAAGTGCCACCCTTCGATAACATCATAATTGATAGTTTTTAAACTGAAATTTAAAATTTCTTGGACATTATTTATAAGATAAAAAATATCTTTGAAAAGATATTCAGGACAATTCACCCTGAGCAAGTCATCTTCAAATTCATGAACCTCATAAAAGTTCATGGACTTATCGACAAAGAAAGTATCATTTAAAACAAGTAAAGGTATCTTTGCACTAATTTGAAGCAGCGTTTTTCCAAAAATTGTTTTTTGTATCTCAAATGTTTCAATCCACTCGATACTTTGTAAAGCTTTGCTCAAAGAGTGAATGTTTTGATGGGCAATAGCAATAATTTGTGTTTTTTGAGATTGTGAAACCTTATTTAAAAAGTTTATCTCAATTCCATTATTTGCACTTATTTGATTCACAAGGCAAAAAACTATAATTAGAACAACTTTAGCCTTTGACAATAATTCCAACCACTTCATCATAATCAATATTTATCAATTTTGCTGCTTTTGGTAACAAACTATGACTTGTCATCCCAGGAACAGTATTAACTTCAAGCACATAAAATTCTCCGTTTTCGTCTTCAACAAAATCAACTCGAGCCCAACCTTTGCACTCCATAACTTTGAATGTTCTTTCAGCTAAGTTGAGTAATTTTTTTTCTTTTTGCGAATCAAAATTTGGCAAGACATATGAGGTATCGTCAGCTAAATATTTTGCTTCATAATTATAAAATGCTTTATTGGTGCTTATTTCTAAAGGGGGCAAAATAATATCACCCAACATGCCTACAGTTAGCTCTCTCGTATTAATAGTTTGCTCAAAAATAAATTTCCGATTTGAATTTCGACACTTATCAAATGCTTTTTCAAAAGATTCTTGATCATAGATTTCATGAGTATCAATGCTGGAGCCATCTTTAGCAGGTTTCATGAAAAAACTTTTGCAAGGTTGAAGTGGGGCTAATTTTTTTTGAAAATCGAAATTGCGTTGAAGCTTGCGCTCAGAAATCCAGGGGGGAGTTGGAATGTCATGTTGTTGTAAAATCTGTTTGCAAACTTCTTTATCCCAAGTTTTTCTGCAGGCTTGTGGATGCGATCCAGTGAAACTAATGTTATGTTCCAAAAGTTTTTGTTGTAAGTCACCACTCTCTCCTTCATTTCCATGAAGAGCAATAAAAATCTTGTCGTACAATTTAAAAGAATCAAATTCTAAATTATTTTGAAAATCCAGCAATTCTGAATCAAGTCCTAAATTAGTAAGAGCCTGATTAATAGCTGTTCCGCTTTTCAAAGAAACCTCACGCTCTGAAGAATTTCCTCCATATAGCACGAGAATTTTTCTTACTTCTTGCATTCAATATTCCCGAAAATTTTCTTTGATAGACTCAACCATAATTGCAATTGCATTGAAATGATCTATCGGAGGTTTTGATTGTGATATTCGTTTTATCATCATTTCACCTCTACTATTGGTAGAAAGCATCTTCTCAATGGCATTCCTAAATTCTTCATAGTTTGAAGTTATCACTTCTTTATCGGCAGGCTCTGAACATAATATGCCTTGATGAGCATCCTCATAAAATCTTGCATTCATAAACTGATGGTTATCAATAGCATTTGGTAGAGGTATCATAATCATAGGTTTTTGATTCATTGATAGCTCTGCAAGAGTCCCTGCCCCACATCTGCATATCACCAAATCAGCCCATGTTATTGCATCAATCATATTTACAAATTCCTCGATTTGAACATTTAAGTGAGATTTATATTTTGAAACTTCATCCTTTTTTTTAAACCCACACTGATGAAGGATCTGAAAGTTTTTTTTCAGTGAATTTATTGCTGGAGGAATGAAAGTATTCAAAAAATATGAGCCCTGACTGCCACCAACAACAAATATTTTTATATTTTTGGGGTCCAAACTTTGCTCAACACCTTTATCATTATTTAATTGAACTGGGTTACCCGATACAATTTGTTTTGGATAGCTTGATTCAGGGAAAGAGGTGAATATCTTTTCTGCAAATCTGCTCATCATTCTATTGGCAGAACCCATTACCGCATTTTGTTCATGAAGATACATCTTTTTTCGCATAAGAAATATTGCGAATCCCAAAGGAATCATAATAAAACCTCCAAAACCAATTGCAAAAGAGATTTTATGCTTACCTAACCACCAGCAAATCTTCATTATTAAAAAAGGTAAACGTATTACAAACATGATCTTTTGCATCAAGTTTGTTCCTCTAAACCCATCAATACCAATTTGAAGGTAATCCAATTGAATTCCATCTAGCTGAGCTTGTTGAATAATTTTTTGTTCTAATTGATTTTTGGATCCTAAAAAAATCACTTTATGGCCTCTGCGAATTGCATCCTTGCAAAATGACAGAGCTGGAAATAAATGTCCTCCGGTTTTTGCAGCACAAACTAAAATATTCATTAATTAAAAAGTTTATTTTCGTTATTTATTCTAACAACTAAACCCACCAAACTAATCATTATTAAAATACTTGTCCCTCCATAACTAATAAAAGGAAGTGTTAGCCCTTTGGTAGGAAGCAATCCTAAGTTAACTGCTAAATTTAAAATGACTTGTAAACCAATTAAAAAACCAATTCCAAAAGTTAAATAGCCCTGAAAAGGTCGCATTTTCTTGAATGATTCCAAGGAGACACGAAAAATACCAACTAACAAAACAATATAAGTCAGCAGTAAAAGCAGCGCACCGACCAAACCTAACTCTTCTGCCAAAATGGCAAAAATAAAATCTGTATGCGCTTCAGGCAAGAAAAAATTTTTTTGAATGCTGTTTCCTAGGCCCAAACCAAACCATCCTCCCTGACCAAAACTTACTAAAGATTGATAGAGCTGCCAGTCAGAGCCTAAAACATCATCAAAAGGATCCATAAAACTTAATAGGCGAAGCATCCGATAAGGTTCTGCATAAACTGCAATGACACCTAAAATAATGAATAAACCAATCAACAGCATGAAATGTGAAAAAGATATACCCGCAAAAAAAAGCATTGCCATCACCATCAAACAAATCACTGCAGTGGTTCCGTAATCGGGTTGTACCATTATGAGGAGGCTAAAACCGGACAAAATCACTAAAGGTCGTAAGAAACCAATAGTTGAGGACATTTCTTCAAGTCTCCTTACCGAGTAGCCTGCAATGTAAACAAGCAAACAAAGTTTTGCTACTTCTGAGGGCTGAATTTTAATTGGGCCTAAGTCAATCCAGCGCAGACTACCTTTTGCCTCATAACCTATTCCTGGAAAAAAAAGGGCAAGTAATAAAATAAATCCAACAACTAATAAGTAGACATCCATTTGATTGAGAAAATCGGAGGGAACAATTAGTAAAACTCCAAATGCAAACAATCCTAATGCAATAAAAATCATTTGCCTGTATGCAAAAAAGAAAGGGTCATTTCGCATTTCAACACCCTCGGACATACTTGCTGAAAGTACCATGACAGTCCCAAGCAATAATAAGACAATGAAACTTGAAAGAATCAGAAAATTATTATCTCGAATATTCAAGATTATCTGAGTTTTAGAGTTGCAAGTGCAATTAAAATTAACACCAAGGTGATGATCCAAAACCGAACAATAATTTTTGGTTCTGCCCAACCTTTTAATTCAAAGTGATGGTGGATGGGAGCCATTAAAAAAACCCGTTTTTTGAAAAGACGATAGGAAGTCACTTGAATCATGACACTCAAGGTTTCAACAATAAACACCCCAGCCATAATGGCATAAACGATCTCATGTCTCAGTACAACTGCAAGTACTCCCAAAATTGCCCCTAAAGTTAAAGAACCTACATCCCCCATAAATACTTGAGCTGGATATGTGTTATACCAAAGAAATCCAATTCCAGAACCAATAAGAGCACCACAAAATACTATTAGTTCTCCTGCAATTGGTAAATGTGGAATAAACAAATAGTCCGCAATTAGTTGATTACCCATTGCATAAGCAATCAGACCTAGCCCTCCTCCAATTAACACAGTTGGAAGAATTGCTAGACCGTCCAAGCCATCTGTAAGATTAACGGCATTTGAGGAACCAACAATAACAAAAGTCCCAAATACAATAAAAGCAGCCATGCTCATCTCAAAAATCCAGTCTTTATTGAATAATAAGATGAGTGAGATTTCGGCTTTATTTTCTGCGGTGAGATATAAAAAAGTAACAGCTGAAGCTGCCACCAAAGTTTGCGCAAGAAGTTTTAATTTTCCTGATAACCCTTTTGAATCTTGATAACGTATTTTTAAAAAATCATCTAAAAAACCAATTACTGTAAAACCGACTGTCACAAAGAGGCAAACCCATAAGTAGCGATTGGAGAGATCTCCCCAAAGCAAGATGGACAAGAGCAATGATGAGATGATTAGCAACCCTCCCATCGTTGGTGTCCCCGACTTTTGTTGATGAGAATCAGGTCCTCTCTCCACACCAAATTGTCGAAGTTGAAAGCGTTCCAACATTTTGATCATCATGGGTCCAAGCAAAATGCTCAGCAATAATGCTGTAACAGTCCCCGCAATGGTTCGTACTGTTAAATACCGCAGAACATCAAAACCGGGATCGACATCAACAAGAATCGTACCTAAATATTCAAACATTAAATAAACCTCTCCATGCGCATTCCTCGAGAACCTTTGAGCAGAACAATATCATCTTTTTGAATAAAATCATTCAAAAATATTTTAAGTTTATCTTCTTCGGTTTCACTTTCGAAAGAGTAACATTCAATTCCTTTAACATCTCCTTCTTTCACAGTTTTAGCAACTATCGATGCCAAATCACCAAAAGTAATAAGTACATCAATATGTCCAGCATTAATGAATTTTCCAATTTCAACATGACTTTCAATTGGGTTTTTTAGCTCAAGCATATTGCCTAAAATAAGAATTCTCCTTTTGAAGTTTGTTTTTATTGCACTTGATGGAGTAACTAAAGTAGAAGTTAAAAGTTCTACTGCAGCCTTTACTGAAGCAGGATTAGCATTATAGCTGTCATTAATAAGATGTGCTCCATCAATCCATGATGAGTGCTCTAACCTATTTAGCAACTTTACCTTATCGGATATCAGCAGAGCCTCTAATTTACGCGAAAATTCTTTGTTTTTTTCAAATATTCTCAAGCATTCCGCAACCAAAAGGATATTTTTTATATTATGTTCTCCTATTAGATAACTTTTATAAGCATTAAAACTATAATGAATTTCACCATTAAGGTCTAAGGCATAATATTCGAATTCCATAATTGAATGATCATCTGAATAATCAACATAAGCAGCTATTCTTTTTGGAGGATGTTCCCGATTATCTAAATTAACTCCACATTGTTCTCTATGCTTTTGATTTTTTAATTTTTTATCAAGATCTTCTTTACTCAAATATTGATCAATTTCCGTAAAGTTGATATCAATAATTCCCCTTCTTTCCAAACTTTCCTTTAAATGGGCATAATCCTCTATCCACCAACTTGGATCATCTATAACAAAATATCCGTTATCCTTTATAAATTTCAACATACTTAGTTTTTCTTTACGAACCCCATTAATATCACCCAGGAACTCAGTATGTGATTCCGATATTGAGGTAATTAAACCAAGATGAGGTTTTACGATTTCCGACAAGATAGCAATATCTCCTGGTTTCCCTGCCCCTGCTTCAAGGACCAAATATTCACAATCCCTTTTTGCCTGCATCACGGATAAAGGAAGACCAATTTCATTGTTAAAGTTTCCAATAGTAGACGAACAGTTTGGTAACGAATGACTGAGTAAAAAAGTGCACGTAGTTTTTCCATTACTCCCTGTAATCAGAATTTTTTTACCTTTGAATTCATCACAAATTCTAGTTGCAATCTGAATTAGTGCCTCTTTTACTGAGGGCACATAAATGCAAGCTGGATTGATATTTTTTTTATACTGTGTATCGGATGTAAGAACTGCAACAGCACCGTTATCAAAAGCTTGATCTATGAATTTATTGCCATCGAAGTTTGGTCCCTTAATGGCAATAAACAGAGCATCTTTACTAATTGATCTTGTATCCGTTGAGATATTCGAAAAATTAATATTTTTTGCACCAGCTAAGTCTAAGTACTCTCTTAAATCATTTGTAGATGAGACAAAATGCATCAAAATTTCCTGGCTTTGGGGTTGCACGAACCTTTGGCACGAATTTCGACCTTAGGATTTTTATTGCGTCCCCCTTCTTTACTTTTTAACCAAATATCTCCATGGATTCTGCCTTTGCCTGTAAACCAGTTTAGTGAATTTGATATTCGGTAGTACTCAATTGTGTAATTATCAAACAGGGGGTGCTCGTCTCCTTGCTGCATAGCAGAAATGATTTCAAAACCAGTCTCAGTCTTTTTTTGCTCCCACGTAGCTTTGGGGTTTATCCAAATTGGGGAAGGATCAAAGGTATAATTCAGTTTTCTAAACAAGTCTTCGTCTTGAAGTTCCCAATATTGCACCACTTCCAGAGAGCTCCGTTCCCAATCATCTTGATCAAAATTGGTTTTAGCTTTGTTAATTAAAAAAATTGACTGTTGCGTTTGTGTAGCAAGGTTTTTAAAAAAATCTAAACTTTCAGACACTACATTTTTTGTTAAGTCTCTATAAGTAATTGATAACGTACCATCGAGTTCACACATTACTTCTTTATTGTTGGAAAAGGTATTTGCAGAAAAGAATATTAGAAAAAAGAGAAGAAAAGCATGCATATTAGTTAGAGTATTTTTATACATGGAAGTTCCTCAAATATCATTATCCTCAAAATAACCCAAATAAGCATAAACATCCGTAGCAATTTTTTGAAATAATGGTGCGGCTACTTGACCTCCTGAATACCAATTTGCACCCAAGTTATCTATATTTACAAAAATAGTGATGGTGTTTCCTTGATCAGGTCCAATCCCAACAAAAGATGAGGTATAAGTTGAACTTTTATAGTTGCCACCTTGCAACTTCTCTGTTGTTCCAGTTTTTCCAGCTATTGAAAATCCTTTAACGTTTGCTAACTTGCCAGTACCATCAGTGGTAACACTATACAGTGCTGTTAATACATCATCTGCGGTTTGTTTAGAAATGATAGGTGCGTGATATTGCGAACTCATTTCATCCAAAACTAGTTGATAATCGTGATAGATACCTTCATTAGCAAAAACTGCATAGGCTTGGGCAATTTGAAACGGACTTGCAGTCAAACCATAACCGTAACCCAGGGTTGCTACTTCTATATCTGTCATGTCATCTTTGGTATTGATGTCACCAAACCCTGCTGAAGGAAAATTGATATGAATTGGTTTTGAAAACCCAAATCTCTGATAATTTTCTATGATTAAATCTCTCCCAGCAAGTAAGGCAATCTTGGTAGCACCAACTTGACTGGATTCTTGAATGATTTCATAAACCTTCAGAGATCCGTATTGTTTTCTATCATTGATAATATTGCCATCAACTGTAATTTTTATTGGAACTTCCATTTCATCATCAATTGCCAAGAGGTCGTGCTCTAAAACACCGGCAAGAGCAATAGGTTTAACGATAGAGCCTGGCTCATAAGTTTCCAAAAAAACTCTATTTTTTTGAATCTTGCGCTGCGGGCTATTTGGATTGTAGGAAGGATAACTTGCTAATGCTAACACCTGCTTGGTGGCATTATCCAAGATAACTACAGTCCCTGCAGTTGCCTGATGAGATTTAATACTCTGTACGAGATGTTTGTAAGCTATATACTGTATGTTGCTATCTATCGAAATGTGCAAATCTTTTGAGGCTATACTGGGTTCCAGTATCTCTATGTGATCCAAAGGTCTCCCGTGGACGTCTTTAAGGATTTTTTCACTACCAACTTTTCCTGCAAGCAGAGAATTAAAACTTTTTTCTAAACCTTCTAATCCGTATTGATCTCTTCCAGAGAAACCAATCAAAGTAGCAATCTGTTCTCCCATTGGGTAATGTCTTGTATAAGTCTTTTCTAGCTCAATCCTATCAATTTGTAACTCTAAAACTTTACGTTGCTCTTCAAAGGTAAGATTTTTTTGGATTAGGCTCTTTTTTGATGTATTAATATCTGCAAATGACTTTTCAAGATCAATAACTTGAAAGAGTTTGTCAAAATCTTTTTTTTCAAGTCCCGATAATGCAAACAGATCAAAACCGGTTATGGAAATAGCTAAAGGGGTACCATTTCGATCAAAAATAGTGCCACGTTTGACTGAAATTTCTCGTATGGATTGATTTTGCGCATTTCCTGCACTTTGCAGAAAAAGTCCCTGATTTGTTTGAATCATTATCATTCTTGTAATCACTCCACCAAATGCTAGAACAAAAAAAGTAATGATGAGAAAGAGTCGCCAGTTTTGATAAAAAGCAATCATAGTTCTAGTGGTTTTTTTTGTACCATTCCCAATTGTTGTTTAGCAATTTTTTCGATCCTTGCTGGAGAATCTAAAAAAAATTGTTCGGTTAATAGTTGATTATGTTGATTGGTTAACTCTTCATTTTGTTCGATCAGATTGGCTTGTAATGCAAAATTTTCACGAATCTCCCATCTAACAAGAATTAAATTGATAGCAAGAAAAAAAATACAAGTTAACTGTATCGTGATAATGCTAAGGAATAAAAACTTACTATTCATCATACTTTTTCAAAGACACGCATAATGGCACTTCGTGCTCTTGGATTCTTTTCAATCTCCTCTTGAGATGGTCGAATTTTTTTTCCAATTTCATTGAAAGCAGTAGTTATCTCACTATTTAAAGGAATCTCTTTTGGGTAATGCTTGATTTGTGGACGAAAAAAATTTTTGACTGTTCTATCCTCAAGTGAGTGAAAACTGATGCAAACAATTCTACATCCAGATTTACCCAATTCGGCAATGGTATTAAATGCTTTTTCTAAACATGCCATTTCATCATTGGTCCAAATACGCAAAGCCTGAAAAGTTTTAGTTGCAGGATGAGTTTTTGAAGATTTCATTCTTTTGGAATCAGCAATAATTTTTGCCAATGATAGGGTCGTTAAATCTTCACTTTTATTTAGAGCTTTTTTGATTGCTCTTGCAATTCTGTGAGAATCTTTTTCATCACCAAAACCATAAATAATGTTGGCAAGTTCAGGTTCGGTTATAAGTTTTAGTTTTTCTAGTAAGGGTAAACCTTTCGTAGGATTAAATCTCATATCTAATGGCCCATCCTTGTTGAGACTAAAACCCCTTAATGAGTTATCAAAATGTGATGAGCAGACACCTAAATCAAACAAAAAACCTTGAAAAAATGAGATATTTTCTAGTTGATCAAGATCTTCAAAACCTTTTAGCATGAAAGTAAACCGGCTGTCCTGAAAGGTGCGAGTTGCATGATCATGTGCTTCAGGATCTTTATCAATTGATGTAAGACAACCTGTTTCTGAGAGTGAATCCAATATTACCGAAGAGTGCCCCCCTCTGCCAAAGGTTGCATCAAGGTAAGAAGCATTATTATCAGTAATAAGAAAACGTAAGGATTCTTCCAGCATTACTGGAATATGAATCATTTTAGTCTACTTGTTTACGCATAAAAGTTGGTACATCGAGGAAATCAATTGCCTCTGCAGACGATGCACCAACTTGTTTACTGTCTCCATTGGTTAAATCTTTATCCAGTCCTACTGGAGAAAGTTTTATGGAAGCTTTTGGTTTTTTATCCATAGTTAATTTTGGAGCCTTTTGATTTACTCCAGTTGCCACTATGGTAACCATTAATTCATCTTTTAACTTGGGGTCTATTACTAATCCATAAATGCAAGTTGCTCCTTCAGCAGTAAATTCTTCAACTACTTCACTTACCTCAGTAAAGTCTCCCATAGTTGGATCCTTTGCTGAAATATTTACAAGAACCCCTCTTGCATCTTTTAAATTGATGTCTTCTAGTAGTTCACTTCCAACTGCTATCTCAGCAGCCTCATGACCACGATCTTTGCTGCTTGATTTACCTGTTCCCATCATGGCAATCCCTTTTTCTGACATTACTGTTTTAACATCAGCATAATCTACATTAATGAGACCAGGTTTCATAATAATGTCTGAAATACCTTGCACTGCTCCTTTTAAAACATCATCTGCTTGTCCAAATGCATCTTGAATAGGAATATTCCCACCTAAAATTTCCATCAGTTTTTGATTTGGTATAGTTATTAAACTATCCACTTCTTCAACCAAAGCAGCAAGTCCCTTTTCAGCTGAAGCCATTCTTGGTCGACCTTCAAATTTAAAAGGTTTGGTGACAACTGCAACTGTTAATGCTCCCATCTCTTTTGCAATGGACGCAATCACGGGTGCTGCACCAGTTCCGGTTCCACCCCCCATACCTGCAGTTATAAAAATCATATCTGAACCATGTAATAATTGCTCAATTGCTTCTCTGTCGCGCTCAGCTGCCTGTCTGCCAACTTCAGGATCTGCTCCGGCTCCTAAGCCCTTTGTCATACCACCACCAAGTTTCAAAATAGTGGCACCTTTAGCTCTATCAAGAGCTTGAGAATCTGTGTTTGCACATATAAACTCAACTCCTTCAATTTTGTGATTCATCATATGAATGACAGCATTGCCTCCGGCACCACCCACCCCGATAACTTTAATTTTTGCTTGATCAATATCTTTTACAACTTCCCAATTCATTTCTTCTCCTAAAAACTCATATCTTTAACTGACTCTGGTAAAACTACTTCGAGTATTTCTGTTGCAAGGACTCCTCCTGTTTGACGCATCTCCCAGTTTTCTAAATCCCATATCTCAAATTTATTCCCCATTCCAACAAGACAAATTCTATTTTTATCAAGAATATTTGCATATTCCTTTAAATCTGATGGGATAAGGACATGCATTCTGCCAGTGGGATCAAACTCGCATACTGAAGCATTCCCAAGAATTGTCCATTGCAAATTTCTTACAACAGGATCTAATCCCTGCAATGCTGTTAATTTAGCTGATATTTTGTCCCAATCATCTTTTAGGTACACCTTTAAAGCAGGATATTGAGGGTCTTTAGTTAAGATGATTTTAGAAGAAAAAGATAGGTCCTCACGATATTTAGCAGGAAATGAGAATCTTCCCTTTTTGTCCATAGATATGTTGTTAAAGCCAAACATCAGTACATATTATAAAGTATTTGCACACTTTACAATACTTTTTACACACTTTTGAACACTTTTTTTTAAAAAGAGTGAGTTGATCTGTAAGCCGGATTCTGTTTCCTCTCAGAAATATTCTAAGAGAGATGATCATCTATCTTGGCATAACGTCACCGCCATGCTCTAGCAACCTACCCGAATCCTAAGTGAGCTCTTAATTGGATTCCTATTTGGTCTTGCTTCAAGTGGGGTTTACCTTGCGTCCAAATGTTACCACTGAACCGGTGAGCTCTTACCTCACCTTTTCATCCTTACCGGAACATTCTCATGCTCAGGCGGTTTATTTTCTGTTGCACTTTCCGTGGGCTCTCACCCCCCAGGTGTTACCTGGCACTATGCTCATGAAGTCCGGACTTTCCTCTAGCTTTTGCATCCTTGCGGCAAGCTTCCAGCCAGCAATCATCCGATCAACTCGGATGTATTTTTATACTTTTTAACAAATTCTTCAACTTTTTTTTAACCAATCATAAATATCTCTTCGTTTATGATTCGTCATTAAACTAATTAACTTAGCAGCTTCACTGGGTGAAAGTTTCTTTAAAAGTTCATTCCTCACTTCATCATTAAGAGCAAATTCATTGCTATCTGTTCCTATTCTTTCAACTACAATTACAATTTCACCTTTTAATGTAATACTTCCAGAGACAATTCTTTGCAGAATACTTTCAAGATCTCCTCGGATAATTTCTTCATGAACTTTTGTCATTTCCCTACAAATTGCAATTTTTCTTTTCGGCCCAAAAATTGAATGCATTATTTCAATTGTTGTTTGCAATCTTTTTATGGAATCAAAAAAAACCAAAGCATGGTCAATATTTTTCTGTCTTTTAAAAAATTTTATCTTTTGTTGTTCTTTTCTAGGAATAAAGCCAAAGAAAATAAAGTCTTCTGATGGAAGACCACACATAAGAACAGCATTTATTAAAGATGATGGTCCTGGTAATACAGTAAATTCAATATCTTCTTCAATACATCTTTGCACTAATTTGTAACCAGGGTCAGAAATCATTGGGGCACCTGCATCAGACAAAATACATATTGTCTTATTATCTTTTAATAACTCAATTATCTCTGGTATTACAGTTGTCTCATTATGCTCATGAAATGAAACACAATCTGTGTGGATATCATGATGTTTTAACAACAGATTTGATTTTCGAGTATCTTCACAAAAAATCATGCTACATTCGTTAAGGGCATCTATTGACCTAATTGATATATCATTTAAATTACCAATTGGAGAGCAAACAAAAAACAACATGAACTTATTATCAAAAAGACTATTTTATCTCATAAATATTAGTTGCATGCTTCTAATAGTGGGATGTTCCTCAAATTTTTCTGATCGAGATCCACAATTTAAAAATATTGATGACCTTCAAATTGATAGTGTAAATCAACAATTAAAGATAAATACCAGTGAGGAGAATCGAGAAAAAATAATTAAAATTATGTTCGAATTAAATCTTCAAAATGAAATTATTTTCACAGAAGCAGGTGAAAATGATGTGTTAAAGATCAGAAATGATTTTTTGGAGCAAGAGTTTGATTTTTTTTGCGAAACAGCTAGTGATTATCTCAACCATACATTGATCAATGAAAAACTTCTCCTTGGAGCAGATGAAAAAATTATAATCTTATACTCCTCTCAATACCAAGAAGATATTAATTTAGCACAAACTTTTTATCCTAAAGCAAAGTATGTAGAACTACCCGATAATGAATTTGACAATTTTATAAAAAAAACGTTTGAAATTGATCAAAGTTTACAAAGAGGCAATCTCATAGAAAAGCTTGTTGGTAGAGAATATGAGTTTAATTTTCTACCTAGAGTCAGAGAGGATTTTGACAAAATAATTGTTTTTTCGAACTTTAGTGATGCTAAAAATCTTGTACCCTCAATTAGGTTTAATTATATTCTTGATAAACAAATATTTATTTCATCCTCTGTGATCTTGGGTGTTGAAAAAAGAAATGATTTGCTTGATTTAGAGAATACTTTTGTAGCAATACCAAATCAACTTTTACTTAATGAAGAGAATACAGTGAGTACATTTAAAGAAAAGTTCACAGATGCATTTCTAAAAGACTTAATCCAAATTGCTCTCTTGAAGGAAACAAACTATGGTAATGCTAAAGTCAAAGGTAATTTTGGCAATATAAATTACTTACAAAACTTTTGCTCAGATTATGAACTAAATATTGCCATGATTAATAGTAATGGTAATTTCGTTAGACTTTAAGATCCCTTTCAATCGTAGTAAGACTGTCATTAAAACCGGGACGATCAAAAAGTTTTGCTTGATAATCTAGCAAAGGTTTTAAATGCTTATTGTAGGGAAGATTTATTCCCATTGAAGGAAGCCTCCACAAAATTGTAGCAAGGTAGCAATCAACCAAAGTAAAGTCTTCATTCATAAAGAAAGCAAATTCCTTGAATGTTGGTGATATGGTAGCTAATTGCTGAACCAATTCCTCCTTTACTTGCATCTCCTTTTTTTTTGTCATTCTAGAGTTTAATATTTGATCAACTAACGGGCACCACTCTCGATCTATTCTTAACATTAACTCTCTACAACTAGCTCGAGAAACAGGATAAACAGGAAGTAGTGGAGGATGAGGAAATCTTTCATCGAGATACTCCATTATTACTCCAGTGTCGGATAAGTTTAAATCCCTATCTACAAGAATTGGAAGTTGGTGTGTATTACTCATTGCAAGAATTTCATCTGAAACATCCTCTGTATCAAATTCCCGAATTTCACAAGTAATATCTTTTTCAGCAAGAACTATTCTTACACGATGGCTATAATGGTTATCTCTATCTGAATATAAAATCATATTTTCCCCTTTGATTAATGATAGTCTTTTTGAAACTCTCGATACAAAAGACTTGAAAGAACTGTAAAGATTATAAAAAAGAAAATAGTATAAGTTCCAATTCTTTCTCGGTCAGCACGACTAGGTTCACCGACATAAGTTAAAAAATTGGTGAGATCAAAAATAAAACTATCAAATTCATCAACTGATAAAGATCCAGAGTTTGCATCAACTTTGAGATATCCACATTTCTCCTCAGTTAAAGTATTTCCACTTTCATCCCTTTTTTCACCACCATTCGCAGCAAATATCGGAATATCTTTACAAGTTAGTCTTTGCCTACCTTGCAATTCAGCTAAAACATTTGGCATAGCAGCACCCGGATAGACTAAATTATTTACACCATAAGTTTTTGAAGAATCTTCATAAAATGCTCGTAAATAAGTATAGACCCATTCGGGTGTTCTTTTTCGAGCTACTAAAGTAAGGTCAGGAGGTGCAACTCCAAACCATTCTTTTGATAACTCCTTATCCATTGATCCCACCATTAAGTCACCCATTTTAACACCTGTGTCAAGTACTAAATTCTCAATAAAAATATCTTCTGGAATTTCTAAGTCATTAGCAACTCTTCCCCATCGTGAATATTGAAGGGAATGACAACCATAACAGTAATTAAGATAAATACTTGCACCCCTCTGCAAGGATTCAAGATTATTAAGTTCGGGCTGAAACTCATCACAAGGACCATAATCTTTGCAGGGACCACCTTCGGCAGAAAATAAACTGCTTGCTATAAAAAGAGAGACTATCGCAATAAATAGTGTCAAAAGATTAATTCGGCCTACAAGTTTTATATTCATAACCTATCTGGTACTTTAGAAGTTTTTTCAAAAGAGGTGTAAATAGGCATCAGCAAAAAGAATGCAAAATAAAGAAAAGTGCAGATGACAGACATAATTCTTCCAATTTCTGTCACTGGCACAGTCCCTAAGTAACCTAGTGTTATAAAGGAGGCTACGAATAAGGTGATGGCCAACTTACTATAAACTCCCTTATATCTGATGGATGCCACATTACTTCTATCTAACCATGGCACAACAAAAAAGATAGCAACACCAGCAGCCATCACAATTAAACCACCAAGAGGATCTGGGACTGCTCTGAGCATCGTATAAAAAGGTGAGTAGTACCAAACGGGTGCAATATGCTCAGGTGTGACCAGTGGATTTGCTTCTTCAAAATTTGCTAATTCAATAAAATATCCACCACCCTCAGGAAAGAAAAACATAATTACACAAAAAACTAAACCAAATATCCCCATTGCTGGCAAAGCACTTAAAACTTTGTAGGGAAAAAATGGAACACTATCGATCGGGACACCATCTTCATCTCTAAACTTTTCAATATCAACTCCTTCTGGATTTCCTGCACCTACTTCATGCAGAGAAACTAAATGTAAAAATACGAGAGCAATAAGAATAAGTGGAAGTGCCACAACATGGAGTGCAAAAAAACGTGAAATTGTTATTCCAGAAATATAATAATCACCCCTGATCCAAACTTCGAGTGATTCACCGATATAAGGTATTGCTCCAAAAAGAGAAATAATTACCTGTGCGCCCCAATAAGACATCTGGCCATAAGGCAAAACATATCCTAAAAACCCTTCTGCCATCATCACTAAGTAAATTGTGCATCCAAACAACCAAACTAATTCTTTTGGTTTTTGATAAGAACCATAAAGTAAGCCTCGGAACATATGAAGATAAACAATTGCAAAAAACAAGGAGGCACCAGTGGTATGCATGTAACGTATGACCCATCCATAATCAACATCTCTCATGATGTATTCTATTGATGCAAATGCTCCCTCTTCAGTATTTGAGTAAGGCATCATTAGCCAGATACCTGAAAGAATTTGAATTATGAGAACTATGGTTGCAAGTGCACCAAATAAATACCAAAAGTTAACTTTTTTTGGAACTGGATGTTTTGAAAGGTGTCTTTCAAAGGTATTGACTATTGGCAGTCTATCATTAACCCAGTTAAACATTTTTGCAATCATTAGACATTACCCCTTTCCTCACCGATGGTGAGAATACTCCCCTCAAAAAAATGAGGAGGAACTGTTAAATTTGATGGTGCAGGAACACCTTTATACACCCTTCCGACAAGATCGAACATTGACCCATGACACGGACAGAAAAATCCTCCATTCCAGGAAGAGTCCCATGGTTTCGGTTCAACTTCTGGATGATACTTTGGAGAACAACCAAGATGAGTACAAATACCAGATAAAACAGAATACTCTGAATTGAGAGATCTTGTTACAAATCTGCCTCTGTAAGGTTCATCAATTGAAAGAGATTCAGGATCAGCAAGTTTTGGGACTGATTTATCAAGTTGATCTAATGCCTCTGACGTATGTCTGATTATAAATATGGGTTGCTTTCTCCAGGCTACTTGAATTTGTTGACCATATTGCATTTTTGAAACATCTAATTTTACAGAGGACCCCAATGCTTTTGCTTTTGCACTTGGATTCCATGCAGCAATGAATGGTGTAGCTGCAAAAGGAAGTCCAGCAATGCCAACCGCACTTGTTAAACCAATCAAGACTTTTCTTCTTTGCAAGCTTCTTTCATAAGATGCTTGATCAAGTTTCTCAGTACTTAAATCTTCATCTTTAAAAAGATTTAAAACCTCATCACTAATGTTAGTGAGTTTTAATTTTTCAATATTTGCTAACGCATCAAGAATTTCGTCCCTTTTAGCTAGAGCTTCAGAGAGAATTTTAGTTTTGAGGGACTTTTTAATGAAGTTTGTTCCAATAACTTCTGCTATTGTGTCATTCACTCTTTTCTGAAAAAAGTAAATATCATTATTGGCGCCCCTTAATGTTAAATATTTCTCGGTAGAATCATTCATTAGATTTTAAAGTGTATTGTACTCACAAAAGCAAAATACTTTTTTTGTGTACTCATAATTAGAAAAAACAGAAAACTTAAAGGAAAAAATAAAATTAATATTTTTTGCGAATAATGCTTTATTTACTGGTTTATTTGAGTGTTTTGTACCCACAGATTCCTTTAATACTTGATAAGAGTACGCATAATATAATATAAAAGGATTAGATTTAAAAGTAGTAAATTAAATAAATTATCTTTTTGAAAATTGTGAACTTTTTCGTGCTTTTTTCAAGCCGGGTTTCTTTCTTTCAACTCTTCTGGAATCTCTGGTTAGAAAGCCTGCTTTCTTGAGTTGAGGCCTTAATTCAACATCAAAATCAACTAGTGCTCGCGATATGCCATGACGAATAGCACCTGCTTGTCCAAAACTACCTCCACCACTAACCTTGATCTCTAAATCTATCTTTTCAGTCAATTCACAAAGCTCTAACGGCTGTCTTACAACCATTCTTGCAACTTCTCTTCCAAAATAATCTTCAAGACTTTTATTATTTACAATAATTTTGCCTTTTCCATCAGACATATAGACACGTGCAGATGATGTTTTTCGTCTACCAGTTGCATAAATCTTTGATTCACTCATATCTTTGGATTCCAGACACTTGGATTTTGTGATTCATGCGGATGATCACTGCCAGAGTATACTTTCAACTTGTTAAAAATTTTATTTCTTAATTTATTTTTAGGTAACATCCCCTTAACTGCAGATTCAATAACCCTTTCAGGATTTTCTTCTATAACATTTTTAAATGCTTTAGTCTTTAAACCACCAGGATATAAGGAGTGCTTATAATATTTTTTTTGGTCTCGTTTTTTTCCAGTAACCTTTACTTTTTCAGCATTAATTACAACAACAAAATCTCCTCCATCTACATGAGGTGTGAAGTCAGGTTTGTCCTTACCTCTTAATTTATCAGCTATCTTTGAAGCAAATCTACCAAGAGTTTTATCAGTAGCATCAAACAAATACCACTGCCTATTAACATCCTTTTCCTTTAAGCTGAAAGTTTTCATAGTAATAAATTGAGGGTGAATGTTAATGCTAAAAGTCAGAATTATCAACATTTTCCATAACTTTTTTTTAAGTTTGTTTTTGCATTTCGTTTATTCTGCTTACAGTTCTGTTCCAAAAAAAGTCTAGAGCTTCACCTTTATATATTTCAGATGTAGGCAATCCAGATTTAAAAAATTTAATTTTTGATTTTTTTATATAAGCAATATCAATAAAACCAATAAACCGTCTAATTAAGTCATTTCTAGATTCGTCACACTCTATAAAGTTATCAATAAAAAACCATTCATATCGCTGACATAGTTCCACAAAATCACCTACAGCTAAATTTTGACTGAAAAAGTCCTCAAAAGA
>MDTE01031221.1_pt1 | contig 41986 bp, 30 predicted proteins | sample 811231 | NCBI WGS metagenome assembly MDTE01 (sample SAMN05326651, study PRJNA326480) | marine metagenome | isolation source: seawater | place: Indian Ocean: Red Sea | collected 2010
AGAAGTCGGACGAGAAGTCGGACGAGAAGTCGGACGAGAAGTCGGACGAGAAGTCGGACGAGAAGTCGGACGAGAAATCCCGGAGTAAGGTGAAGAAGAAGGTCGAGCCGCGGAAGATTCCCTACCGGGTGTTGGTTTCGTTGGCGGTACCGACGGATCCCCTGGTCACACCGAGATCGATCCAGAGCCTGAGGCGGGACGTGGCGACGGTCCTGGAACGTGCGATCGGAGAGACCTGGACGACCCGAGTCGAGGTCAACGACTGGTTGTTCCCCACTTCAGTGACCGGGTTGGATCGGCTCTCTGCCGAGGAGCTGCAGGCGCGCTACTCGGGTACCCACTGGGACCGCGTGATGCTGGTGACCATCGCGAGGCAGGGAGCCCGTTTCGACATTGCCGGGCGTCCTTACAACGCGACGACTCGTAGCCTGGCCCTGTCGCGGCGCCGGGTCGAGCACGATCGACGCGGGTTGCCGACGGTTGTCGGCCGGTTGGTTCGTGACATGTTTGCCCCGACGGTCCAGATCACCGTGGGTGGAGCCAAGGAGGTCGAGGTTGAGGTGCGTGCCGGGGAGTTTCCCGTGGCGGACCCGGATTCCGAGCAACTGCAGCTCGGCGACCTGATGGAACCGTTCCTGCGGTACCGGAACCGCAAGACACAGACCGTCGAGCGGATTCAGCCATTGACCTGGACTTACCTGAAGGTGTCGGAGCGGAAACGGGCGACGGTTCGCTGCGAGGTGGCCACGGCGTTGAGGAATCCGTTGCAGGGGGGTGGTCGAGGTGTCGAGTTGATGGCAGCCGGAGTGGACTCGGTCCTGCCATCCACCTGGCTGACGCTGCTGCCCCGTCGCAATCCCTCCCGTCCATTGATCGGGCACCGGGTGGTGGTGTTGCCACGTCGGTTGACCAAGAAAGCTGCTTCGACGACAGCTCCCGACGAGGGAGTCCGGGAGGGAACCGACGAGAAGAAGAGGCGGACGGAGTTGCCACCTCCGCGCCGGTTGCTTTCGGATCGTGCCGGCCGTGTCGAGATCACCGTCGACGAAAAAATGCCGTTGGTGTGGATGTACGTGATGAGTGGAAGCAACGTGATGGCCCGGGTGCCGTTCGTGCCGGGTCGCGAAGTCGAGACGACGCTGCTGTTGCCTGATGATTCGGATCGGCTTGGCGTCGAGGGGCACGTGACCAGGTTGCAGGGCGAGTTGATCGAGGTGGTGGCGCGGAGGGCGGTGCACATGGCACTGGCCAAGAAACTGGCCGATGCCGAGATGCCCGACTGGGCCCGGGTTGACCGTCACCTGAAGGGGATCGACGAATTGCCGACATTGCGGTCATTCGAGGATCAGCTTGAAGCGATCGAGTTTCCCGCTGTTCAGTCGGCGCTTTCGGACCGCAACCGTGTGGCTGCCAACCGCATCCGGAAACTCTGCAGCGAAGCTCGCGCCCTGTTCACCAGGCATCTTGACGAAGCCAAGCTGCTGGAGTTCAAGGCCCAGATCGACGACATCCGCAAGAGCGCACCCACCCCGGCCAAGGCGACGACGGGCGGATAATTGTTCGCCAGGTTCGGCGTCCGCGTCTTTTCGCCCCTCCTTTCCGTCGGGGCGGCCCCTATAATCGAAGTCGAGAAAAACAACACAGGGCGTTTCCGCCGGGAGAACCTCGCGGGGCGTCCAGGACGCACACGCGGGACTGTCTCCCGTGGGTGCTCGGCAGTCCGGTGATCGAGAGGGCCAGGAGGCCCGTTCACCGGGTCCCGGTGTGGGGACTGCCGCGACCGGGACAGGCGGCTGGGGCTGACAGGCGCACGGTTTGGCGCGTCGGCTGCAGCGTGGTCGAACCGATGGCGATCGAAGTCTCCGCGACGGATCCCCCCGATGACGGGTCGGTCGGGATTATCGAGACACAGACGGTGCAACTGTTCGAACCGCCCGCGTCGTTGACGTTGGCTGGTGGGGGGACGCTGGATGCGGTCACGGTGGCCTTCGAGACTTACGGGACACTTTCACCGGAACGTGACAACGCAATCTTCATCTGCCACGCGCTGACCGGTGATGCTCACGCCGCGGGTCGCCGTGTCGGCGATCCGGATTCGCTCGGTTGGTGGGACGATTTCGTTGGGCCCGGGAAAGGACTCGACACCGACCGGTATTTCGTGATCTGTGCCAATGTACTGGGAGGGTGCCAGGGCACGACCGGTCCCGGAGACTCGTCACCCGAACCGGACAGTCCGTGGGGACTCGAGTTTCCCTTCATCACCGTTGACGATATCGTCAGTGTCCATGCAGCGCTGGTCAAACACCTGGGTGTCGAGAAACTGCTGGCGGTGATCGGTGGCAGCCTGGGCGGCATGCAGGTGCTCGAATGGGCTGCCCGGTTTCCCGACACCATCGGCTCGGCCATCGTTCTCGCTTCCGGAGCCAAGCTGACCGCCCGGGGCATTGCCTTCAATGCGATCGGACGACGTGCGATTCTGGTCGATCCGAACTTCAACGACGGCAATTACTACGGAACTGGCGAAGTTCCCCGTTTTGGCCTGGGGCTGGCCCGCATGGTCGCTCACCTGACGTATCTCTCGGAAGCCTCGATCGAGATGAAATTCGGTCGGCGGCTGCAGGACGGTGACCGGTTTGCCTACGACTTGGCCCGGGAAACCGAGTTTCAGGTCGAGAGTTACCTGCACTACCAGGGGAAGAGGTTCGTCGAACGGTTCGATGCCAACAGCTACCTCTACCTGACCCGGGCGATGGACTATTTCGACCTGGCCGCCACCCACGGATCGCTGCCGGAGGCTCTCGGACGCACCGACGCCCGTTACCTGGTCGTCAGCTACAGTACCGACTGGTTGTTTCCGACCAGCCAGAGTCGCGAGGTGGTCAGCGCGATGGTCGAGGCGGGCCGCGATACGACGTTCCTGGAATTCGAGAGTCCGTACGGACACGATGCGTTCCTGGTCGAACTGGATCAACTGGCTGCAGTGGTGGCACCGTTCCTGGAGCAGACGCTCGAGAGTCAACGGGGGGCGGGATGAACGCGACGCGTTACAGCATGCCCGGCCCTGATGCCGAGTTGATCGACGAGCTGTTGGTCGAACAGATCGACGAGGGCTCTCGCGTGATCGATCTGGGCTGTGGAGATGGCCGTCTACTGGACCGTTTGCGGTCGGACCGCAACTGTCGTGTGCTGGGGGTTGAACTCGGCGAGGCCGAAGTCACCGCCGTGATCGGTCGTGGGCTGCCGGTGATCCGGGCCGATCTTGACCAGGGGCTTGGCGACGTTCCCGACGACAGTTTCGACACCGCCGTCCTCAGCCAGACGTTGCAGCAGGTCCACAGTCCGACGACGGTGCTGCGGGAGATGCTCAGGGTGGCGTTCCGGGCCCTGGTCGTGGTGCCCAATTTCGGGCACTGGAGGGTTCGATTGAACGTGATCCAGCACGGGCGGGCGCCCGTCACTGACGCGTTGCCCTACGAGTGGTACGATACACCCAACCTCCACGTCTGTTCGATGCACGACATTCGTGATTTGGTCAAACAGCTGGGGATGACGGTTGTCCGTGAAATTCCCATCATCGGCGGGCGACCGGTCGAAAATGCCTGGTGGGCCAACCTGAGAGCCGACAGCGCCTTGTATCTCCTGGAACGAGCAAGCGAATGAACGACGTGATGGCGGTCCTGCCCAGGGCCATTTCATTTGTGATCTGCGGTCTGGCCGTCGCGCACGTCGTCGTGTTTGTTGTTCTGTGGCGGTGGTCCAAACGAGATTACCGGTCGCAGTTTCGATTGCTCGAGGATTTCATCCAGGGGCTTGCTCACAAGAGCCGGCTTGCGCCCGGTGGCCATATTGCTGACCAGATCGATGCATTCCTGTCCGACATCCGCGACGTGCTCGGACGCGACGCCTCCGATGGCCAACGGCAGAAGCTCAAGGAACGGATCAACGTTCTCGACGAACGACGTGATTACCTCAACTCGATGGCCTTCGAGAAGTGGACCAACATGGCCAGAACGGTGATCGAGATTTACCCGTTGCTGGGCATCCTGGGCACGATCCTGGCGGTGGCCGCTGCCCTGCCGGCACTTGAGGCCGAAAACACCGGTGCGATGACCGACATCATGAGGCTGTTTGGCGAAGCCATCTGGTCGACCATCTTCGGACTCGCCGCGGCCATTGCACTGATGTGGGTCAACAGCTGGCTCGAACCGGAATACGCTCGACTGGCCGAAATCCGGATCAATGTGCGGGATGTTGTGGCCCAGGCGAAACGGGAACTCGGTGAGAAGAAATCGGATTCGACTCCCTCGGGTGGCGAACCGGTTGGAGATGACCAGCCGGGTGTTCGTGACAGCGGGGACGTGTCGACATGATCCCCAAACGCCGGTTCGTCATTCAGCTGACTCCCTTGCTGGACCTGCTGATCATCCTGATTTTTGCCCTGTTGCTCGGCCTGCGGCACCAGGCGCGGACCGAGGAGGTCCGGGCGCGGAACGTGGTCACCGATGCCGTGCCCGGATTGAGTGACCGCTCCGATCCGGTCGTGGCGCTGGTCGAACGGCACCGGAAAGTCGAGCGGGACCTGGAGCAGGCACTCAGTGAAAACCAGCGGTTGATGTCCCGGGACGAGGACAGCCAGCGGCAGCTCTCGGAGGAAGTGGCCTGGGCCATGCAGCAGCAGGAACGGTTCGGAGACCTCGTGTCCGAGTTGTTCCAGGTCCCCGATGAGACCATCAAGAAGGCTCTGAACACGAACAGCATTGCGGGAGAAATTCGCAGCGAATCCGAAATCCAGTCGCTCAGGAAGAAATTTCGTGAATTGGCGGCCAAGCGTGGTGAAGCGGTTGTCCGGCACTTGCTGACATTCGACGAGATGAGAAAGCGGTGTGATATCTGGGACCTGGTGATCTCGGGTCGCAAGAATCAGTTTGAGTTGAATGTGGGTGGGACCGTCAAGACCTTCGCGGCCGAGACTCGCGAGGAGTTTGATGACAAGCTGTTCCGTGCCTACAAGACTCTCGAGTCTCCCAAGGACCTGGTGATTGTGCTGCTGTCCTACTATCCGGATGCCCGGTTTGGACCGATCAAGATAGCCGTGAGCCAATTGCCCCTGTCGGTGGAGCGGATGGCCAGCGATCGTGGCGGCAAGACACAATTCCAGTTTCTGGTTCTTTTCATGAAGGACCCTGCAGCTGGTCGCTAGCGCGAGTCAGGGAGAAGCGATGAAGAAAAAGTTGATCAGTATGGGCATGGTCGGAGTGTTGGCATTGGGCGTCTACCTGGGCAGGTTCGCGACGGGATTGCCGGGACTGGGATCTGGCGGTGTCGGGCTGGGTGAGGGGGCTGCGAAAACCTCCGCGGTGGACGACGGGTCGAAGGCCAAGAGCGAGTCGGTGCCGGCCGTCGAGCGCAATGCGGTGGTGGTGAGGGTGGAGGACGATCGGTTCCTGATCCGCGGCGACACCGGATTCGCCGCGGCATCACTCGAGGACGTGATTGAGCGGGTCAAGGGAATCCGTCCGAATGCGTCAGGCATCCGGATTTGTATCCGTCGTGACGAGTCGGCGATTGCGGGTGCCTGGGGACGGTTGGTCGATCAGTTGAAGACCAACGGTGTCGCCGAGGACGAGATCAACTGGGACAACGACCAGATTCCCTAGGGGACGAACGCCCGGTTGGGCGTTTCCCTGCTACGTTGCGGTTGTGCGGTACTGGGTGCCCGCGTCGACCCGCTGGAAACCACAGCAGGCCAGCAGACTTGCCAGCGCCTCGTCCGATTCTTCGGCGTGCGCCTCGACGAGGTTGATCGTCTCCTGTTTGAGACGTCTGAGCGTCTCGGTGATCAGCAACCGGCCGAGCCCCTGGCGGCGGTGTTGTTCGACGACGTGGATGTCGGTCAGCCCGATGGCGCGGGAGTTCCACTTGGGGAGGAACTGGTCGAGCCCGATAAGGGTCAACGAGGCGACCAGTTCGCCGCCGTCCTGCTGGAACAGCTGGAACCGGACGTAATCGAGTCTGCCGATCCGGGTATTCCACCACCAGTCACCGTCGTTGTGCTGCGGCGAAATCTCAATCCGCACCCGTCGTTTCCACTGGACACTGCGAAAGTCGACCGGTACCCCCTGGTCCAGCTCGAGTGGTCGCTGGAAGATGGCGTAGCGGTCGGCGGCGTCGAAGCCCCGTGCAGTGAGGAATTCCGAGGCCCCCTGATCGGTGGCCAGGAAACCGGCCGCCTCGCTGCCTCCGTACAGGCCGCAGTAGAACGGATCTCGTCCAGGACCCGGTCCGGCGTGGATTGTGGTGGCCCCCCGTTGGAAAAGGTACGCCTGGGCCCGTTTCAGCAATTCGCTTCCGATTCCCTGTCGCCTCCGCTCGGGATGGACCAGCAACTGGCAGATCACTCCATCGTCTTGACAGAGGTCGCTTCGCTGTTCGTTGCATCCAAAGCCGGCGTGGACCATGCCGACCAACCGGTTGTCCTCACAGGCCAGGATCAGTCCCTGGTGGTCGAAGTAGGGTTGGGAGAACAGCAGAAGATCGAGCAGGTTGAGCGTGATTTCGGTGGCACCGCCACGAGCGAGACCTGACTCGTTCCACAGGTTCAACAACTCCGGAGAGTCGTTGTTTCGGTAGTGACGGTACTCAATCACGCGACGACGTCCCGGGGTCGACTAGTTCGCTTTGACGCTCCGGGCCGCTTCGACGATCCGCCCGGATGTCAGCCCGTACTTTTCCAGCAACCCGTCGGGGTCACCGCTCTCGGCGTAGCAGTCACCCGTGTTGACGTAGGCGATCGGCACCGGTGTTGTCCGGCTGACGGCGATCGCGACGGCACTGCCGAGTCCGCCGTTGGCCGAATGTTCCTCGGCGACGACGATCGCCTGGGTCTCGCGGGCGGCCGCAGCCACCGCCGGTTCGTCGATCGGCTTGACGGTGTGCATGTCGAGCACCCGGGCCGAAATGCCCTGGTCGGACAGCTCGGCGGCCGCGTCGAGTGCCACGGCGACCATCAATCCGTTGGCGATGATCGTCAGGTCGTCGCCGTCCCGCAACTGGTTGGCTCGACCGATCACGAACTCCGAATCGTCCTCGTAGATTCGCGGCACTGCCGGCCGTCCCAGCCTCAGGTAAACAGGACCTTCTCGCTGCAGCATTTCCTCGGTGGCCTTGCCCGTGGAGATCTCATCGCAGGGCACGATGACAGTCATGCCCGGCAGCGAACAAGCCAGTGCGACGTCCTCGATTCCCATCTGGCTCGGGCCGTCCTCACCGATCGAGATCCCCGAGTGGGAGCCGACCAGCTTGACGTTCTGGGCCGGAAAGGTGACCGACATGCGGATCTGGTCGTAGGCGTTGCAGAGCAGGAATGCCGCGAAACTGGCCACAACCGGGGTTTTGCCACAGGAGGCAAGTCCACCGGCCACGCTGACCATGTTCGCCTCGGCAATTCCCACGTTGAATGCCCGGTCCGGAAACGCCGTTGCGAAAGCCTCGGTCCGGGTCGAGTTGCCGACGTCGCCGTCGACCACCACCACCTCGGGGAACCGTTCTCCGAGTGTCTCCAGGGCCTTGCCGAAGGCATCGCGGGTTGCGCCGCCCGGGGAAAGGCCACTCTTGTCTCCAATCGCCATCGTCGCTGTTCCGTCTGTGGGGGATCTGTGGGGGAATCGTTGGCAGGCATTATCCCAGGTGAGCCAGCGCCTTTTCGGCCACCTCGGCCGGTAAGGCCTGTCCATGGAAGTTCATGTCACCGGCTTCCTCGAGCACCGGCAGGATGCCGAAACCCTTCTGGGTTTCGGCGACGATCGCCGTCGGCCGGTCGGTGATGTCCACGGCCGTCTCCAGGGCCGAGACGACCTCACTCATGTCGTTCCCGTTGATCGTCTGCACGTGCCAACCGAAGGACTCGATCTTGGGAGCAAACGGTGTGAGATCGAGGACGTCGGAGGTGGCGCCGGTTTGCTGGTAGCCGTTCTGGTCGACGATCGCGGTCAGGTTGCCCACCTGGTACTTGTGAGCCGTGGCAATCGCTTCCCAGACCTGCCCCTCGCCCATCTCGCCGTCACCCATCACGACGAACACCCGTGAGTCGAGCCCGTCAATCCGGCAGCCCAGCGCCTGGCCGAGTCCGATCGAGAGTCCCTGTCCGAGCGATCCGGTGGATGCCTCGATGCCGGCCAGTCGGCGCACGTTGGGGTGCCCCTCGAGGGGACTGCCAAGCTTTCTCAGCGTGGCCAGGTCCTCCACGGGGAAGTACCCCGCCTCGGCCATGGCCGCGTACAGGGCTGGCACCGCGTGCCCCTTGCTCATGATGAACCGGTCCCGTTCGGTCCAGTCCGGCTCGGCGGCATTGTAATTCAGGAATCCGCCGAAATAGATCGCCGTGACCACTTCGGTTGCCGACAGGCTGCTCGTCGGGTGGCCGCTGCCTGCCTCGGTTGTCATCTCGATGATGTGACGCCGCAGTACGCGGGCCTTGTCTTCGAGTTCTTCGATGGTTGGACGCTGATCTTCCAGGGACACAACAGGACCCCTTTTCGTGGTTGGGTTGTTCCCCGCATGAGGGGAGTCGTCAGCCACCGAATGATGTGGCGAAGTCGGGTACGACTCGCTGGCGGCTGTGGCACGGCCGGTTGGGCCAGCCGGTGAAAGCCCGCATTTTACCGGTCCCGGAAAATCCCTGCAAGCAGCCCCGGCGGCGGCGGCTCGGAAACACCCTCGTGGATGCACCTGCTGGTCGGCTGGGGTATGCTAGCCGCCGTCACTCTCGTACCACCATGGACGCACACCATGCAACGATCACTGCTGGCCCATTTTCTTGATGATCTCGACTGCCGCGCTCCCGGGGCGATCAACCGTCGAAGATTCCTGGCGACCGTCGGCGGTTCGGCCGCCGCCGCCGTGGCGATGCTGCCGGCTTACCGGCATGCCCTGGCCGCCAGACGCAGGGCCGAGTCGGAGGCGGGAGGGGCGATCCGCGTCGAGTCGATTGAGGCCCACGAGATTCAGCCTCGTTACAACAAGTGGATCCACCACGAACTGCAGCATTTCTACGGACCCTCGAAACGGTATGTCTATGAGGTGAAGACCAATACCGGGCTGGTGGGGCTCGGAGAAAGCGGTTCGCTGGAGTCCGAGGGTGTCCGCAAGGGCTACATCGGGACCAACCCGTTCGATCATGTCGGTGACATGACATCGCTGGGACTGGGGACGGCGATGTACGACCTGATGGGCCAGGCTGCGGGTGTTCCGGTTCACCGGCTGATCGGTCAGCGGCAGCGTCGTTGGATCAAGGTCGGTTCGTGGACTGTCTCGGCCGACCCCACCCACATGGCCGAAGCCGTCCGACAGTACTCGCGACGGGGTTACACCTGGCTGAAATACCATCTCTCGCCCTTCGAGAACGTCTTCGACCAACTCGAGGCGATGCAGAAGGTCGCTCCACCGGGGTTCAAGGTCCAGTTCGATGTCACCATGGGTGGCACCGACAATCACACTCCCGACTTGCTGATCCGGATGGCCCGGTATCCGATTTGCGGGGCCTTTGAAGACCCGAAGCTCGAGAAGGACATCGACGCCTACAAGGAGCTTCGCAACAGGGTCCGTGTTCCGATCCTCTACCACCACTCGCCGTTGGGTGCGACGTTCGAGGTGGTTCGACGGGCCGCCGACGGGTACATGCTGGGGCACGCCAAGATTGGGACCGCGATTCGCAAGGCCGGTCTCTTTGGTGAACTCGACTTGCCCTTCATGCTCCAGAATGTCGGCGGTGAGATCACACGGACGATGACGTCCCACATGCACGCCGCCTTCAAGACCGCCACCTGGCACACTCACTGTGACGCCGAGACCTGGCGGGATGACGTCGTCACCAAGCGGATCGACCCCATCAACGGATTGATTCCCGTTCCAGAAAAGCCGGGGCTGGGTGTCTCGATCGACCGCGAACAACTCGAACGACTCAAGAAACAGAAACTGCCCAAGCAGGCCAAGTGGATTATCAAGACGACCTACAAGAACGGGACCCGGATGTACAACATCGCCAATCCCGACGAGTCGATCTTCATGGTGCGGCCCGATCGCCGCAAACTGCTGCCGTTCAGTTACGACGCACCCCTTTCGAGCGAATGGTGGGATGACGACGGATCGAAGAGGTACCGGGAGATGTTCGAGCGGATAACGAAGCAGGGTGTTGTGCTCGTCAAGCCCGGAGCAAGAGACTGACCTGACGGGTGAAGACGCGAAGTGAGGATTCCTCGTTCCACGGATTGTCGGTTGACCTCCGGTTGCGGTATTGTCGTCACTGCCGGATGTCCTCGGTCCGAATCGACACGTCAAGCAGCACGGCGCACACCGGCGGGATCTCACGACCACAGTCACCACCCAGGTGTCAGGAGGGATGGCATGAGGCAACTCCCTTGCAGTCGATGGCTGGCGGTGGCGTGGCTGGCGGTGTGCGGTTCGGCGGAAACGGTGACGACGGCACAGGCTCAGATGGTCACCGCCACGGCCGGTCTTCGTTCGGTCCGCAGCCGTTTTTACGAACGCAACGGCGTCAGTTTTGGCTTCGGGTTCGGAGGATCCGGACGGGCGAGGTGTGTTGGTGGGTTTGGTTCTCCGCTGGGGTTGTCGCCTTTCGGCGGGCTGGGAGGTTGGATGAACGGCGGACTGCGGTCCGGCTGGTCGGTTCGCAGCGGTTCGGCTACCGGTCACCTGGGTTTTTACGCCTACCAGGGTTCGCAACGCAGCCTGGTCAGCACCCAGTCGGTTGTCACCGGCTTACCGGGTTACCCGATGTTGATCACCGACGCGGTTTACGTGCCGTTCGTGGTGGGAGTTGTGCCAGTGGGGCGGTATGGAGCGTACATGGTAGCTCCGCTGGGGGGATTTTATGGCCTGCCGGCAGCAGTCGGGCGGATTCCCTACCGGTCGTGGAGAGATCCCTGGTGGATCGATTCCTCGGGTGGGAAACGACTGGACCGGTCCTACCCGGTTGGCCCAAGACGAGACACCCTGGGAAATCGCTATCGCGCGGCACGTCGCCAGGCGGCCGTCGCGGCTCCACCCCGACGGTCCCCTCCCCGACCTGACACCGCCAGTGTCCGGGATCTCTCGTCGGCGGCTTTTCGCCAGCTGGGTGGACGCCGTTCGCGCCGTTGACCGCTCTTGACCCGTTGGACGGAATGCGGGATAAGGCGCTCGCCCGGTCACCCGGGCTGCGGTCGGTGTCGCCTCCGATCAAGTGATCGTGCGGGTGATGGCCGAAAATCCGCACACACGGGTGTTCGGGTGTGGCCGACCAGGGACGGACGGTCGCGAGCGCGAGATCGAGGACGACAGGGATGACTCGACGAGACACGGTGTGGTTGGCAGTGGTGCTGGTCACTGCCGGAGGCTGTTCTCACCTGGTCGAAACCCGTTCGGTGAATCGTTTCACCGGGGCGTTCGAAGATCGTGACATCGCGGCGCTCCGCGAGGCGACGACTTCTGGGTTCCAGCAGAAGGCGTTGCGTGACAAGACGGCGGTCGATGCGATGGGCCTGCTGGAATTGCCAGAGGGCAAGGTCAAGGTCGCCGAGGTTGAGGAGATCTCGACCGATCGGCGTCGGGTGAAGGTCGAGATCGGGTCGACCAGTGCGGCAAAGAAAAAGCTGACGTTTGAGTTGTCGCGAGACGGGAAATCAGGCGCGTGGCTTGTTGACGATCTGTTGCTGAAACAATCGCGACGAGGAACCACGGTCACGCGATCGGCGACCGACCTGATGGACCTGTTGCTGAGCGTCCACGAGTTCCAACGTGATTGGCAAAGTGGGGACCGTAAGAAACTGCTCGGTTCCACTTCGGAGGGGTTCTCGAAGAAACTTGCCGAGATCCCCGCCAGTTACCTGGCGAAGTTGGCCACTCGTGTTGCGGTCAGTGACGGACGAACCTTCAGCAGTCAACCGCGAGCCAGTCTTGACAAGGGGACCGCGCAGGTCCGGTACAACGGTCCCGAGGGTGAGACCGTGCTGGCACTGATCCAGGAATCAAAACAGTGGCGGGTCGACGACATTGTCTTCTCGGCCAATTCGACGAGCCGCCAGCCCGAGTCCGTCCGGTTGCTGGCCTCGGTCGTGTCCCGCGCTACGGGTTTCCTCGACGCATTCAATCGCGCAGATCGCCAATCGCTCCAGGCGAATGCCTCGACCAGCTTCTACAACAACTGCCTGGCCAGAGCGGACTTGAACGAGGTGCAACTACCCGGATCGACCGCCATCGACGGCACGACGGAAGTTCGTCTGCAGAAGACATTCAGTGACATCGTGATCAAGCAATCCGCAGGCCTGGTTCGTCTGTCGCTGGAACGTGAACCGGCCAGCGATCCGAAAGACACGTCGGTTCGCGGCTTTCGGGTTGCCGAAGTCACCATGGTCGACTTCGGCACGCAGCAGGAACGCAGGCTCTCGGCAGTCTTCACCGCACACGCCCGCATGCGACTGTTCCTGACAGCCGTCCGGAAAAATGACCTGCCCGCCCTGCGACACAATTCCTCCAGCGACTTCAACAACCGTGTCTGGAAACAGGTGACGCCAGTCCTGTTGCCGGAAATTCTCAAATTGGCCTTCTCGGATGCGGAGCCCGACGTGTTGGGGACCGTTTTCCAAGGGGCGGTCACCGAGATCACCGTCGCACAGGGGACACAGGCATTGACGTGTGTGCTCAGAGAGCAGAACGGGTCGTTGCTCGTCGATGACATTCATGTGCCCAGTGAGGGGCTTCCCGGTTCGCTCAAGCAGCAGTTTGAACGCCTGGTTCCGGTGCTGGGTTTCCGGCAGGCCATTGCCGCTGGTGACACGTCGGCCGTCGCAGGGTTCTCGTCGTCGGAATTCAACCGGTTGGTCTGGAGCCAGGTCGGTGACCGACTGCCCGCCCGGGCTGCTCATGTCGGCCGCTTCCTCGACCCCAGGGTGTCACGGATCCACGCCACCGACAAGGATCGCGAGGAGGTGCTGCTGGGTGATCGTCGGTTTGGGGCTCGCGTGATGCTGGTGGCCGAATCGCACCGGTTCCGGGTCGATGACATCGAATTGCTGGCTGGTGAACCGGCCAGCGGAGATCGTCCGACGTGGCTGAAACAGGAGTTGCGACTGGACGTCGCTCGTCCACAGAACCGTCGACCGGCTGCCGGGGCTACCGACGCGCCTAAGGCTGCGAAGAAGACTCCACTTTCGGATGCTCCGTTTCCGGGGGCGACACCCGACGTACCCGCTGGGCCAAACGGACGTTGATGCTCTGGTAGGCGGTGGCCAGGTGCCCCGTGTCGAAGAGGTCTCCCCGGAGGTGTTCGACGTCACCGGATCCGACGGCATCGGTGAAAATTGCCCTCAGGTAGTCGCAGCCTCGTGGAGAGATTCTCCAGTTCTCGTTGTCGAAGAACGAGTGGTGGACCAGTCGGGGGCGCACCACACCCCAGCGATCCCTGAGTCGGCTGGCGGGGATTCCGTCGACAGTGAAGCCGCCAGATGACGACCATTGCAGCGTGGCGACATGATCGGGCCTGTCCTGGTGGATCAGGTCGACGGCCTGGCCTCCCAACCGGGCGGCATGGAAGCGGTCGAACAGAACGGGCCGGCCGCCTCGTTGAGTGTGCCCGACTTTCCGTGTGAAGATCGCCGCTGCGGGAGTCGCGTGGCCGCGGAACAGCGTGGCTGACAGGGTGTCGGCCAGTCGTTGCCGGAGCGCCTCGGCGGCGCCGCGAAAAATCACGTTGCCGGCGGGATCGACGCTTGGAGAGGTTGCTCCCAGCCCCTGGCCCGTCTCGTCGACGATCCCCTCGCCGATCACGACCACCACGTGCTGCTGTTGTCGGTAGACTTCGCTGACCCGCTCGGCAAAACGATCAAAGTCCACGGGCACTTCCGGGATCGCGACAAGGTCGGGCTGACCGTAGCTGCCACCCAGGGCAATGTAGCCCGACTGACGTCCCATGACTTCCACGATCGCGATCCGCCGGTGGCTCTCGGCCGTCGTACGAATCCGGCGGATGGCCTGGACGACCACGAACACCGCGGTCGCGTAACCGGGGGTGGCGAAATTGACCATCCCTGAGATGTTCAGCGGTTCGTCACCGCTCCCAATTTCCGGGGGGCCGTCGCCGAGTGGTTCGGTCCAGGAGGTCGGTTCGTCGGGCGCATTGAGCCCGAGGTCGTTGTCGATGGTTTTTGGCGCCAGTACGCAGGGAAGCCGCTCGGCCAGTGGCTGCATTCCGTTGAGCGTGCCGTCACCGCCAACGGCGACCAGGCCGTCAATGCCCAGTTTGTCCAGACGCCCTGCCACCTCATCGACCAGCGCGGGGTCGGATCCGTCGAGATAGGTCCGCGAGGAACCCAGGATCGTTCCGCCGCGACAGGGATCGAGTTCGGGAATCGTTGCCAATAGCGGGTTGAGAGGAACGTGGGGCAGTTGTTCGTCGAGCAGCCCGGAGTAACCGTCGACCAGGCCGAAAATCTCGATTCCCAGCTGATTCGCGCGTGTCACCGCCCCGTGCAGGGTGGCATTCAGTGCAGGCGTATCGCCGCCGGCGGTGAGAATGGCGAGTCGTTTCATCGGGTGATGGGTCAGTTGAGGGGGAATGTCTTGAGTGAGCCGTGCCAACACCTTATACATGCGCGAAGAGGAATGTCACGAGCGTGTGTGATGGTGAGGAGTGAGGTCATGCGTGGATTCTTGGCTTGCTTCAGTTCGGCCGTGGTTGGCGGCCTGGTCGTGTGTCTCTCGGGCGGAGGTCCACTTCCGGGGTTGCTTCCCCTTGGTGTGGCCCAGGAGGGCGACCGGGCACCGGGCGTGGTTCGCCCTGCGGAGATTGACGGCGAGAGGCTGACCCCCGACGAGCTGATCAACGTGTCCGTCTATGAACGAGTCAACCGGGCAGTGGTCCACATCACGACGCAGAGCTACCGGGAAGAGGGGTTCTTCCTGTTCGATAGTGGTCCGGTCGAGGGAAATGGTTCGGGGTTTGTCGTCGACAAGACCGGTCACATCGTGACCAACTTCCACGTGATCGAGGATGCTCGTGCCATTTTGGTGACGCTCTACAACGGCGAGACCTACACCGCGACGATCGTCGGAGCCGATGCGATCAATGACGTGGCCGTCATCAAGATTTCTGCCGCCTCCAAGGTCCTGTGGCCGGTGGTTTTCGGTGACGCAACGAAGTTGAAGGTCGGCCGCCGTGTCTTCGCCATTGGAAACCCCTTCGGGTTGGAACGCACTCTGACCACGGGTGTTGTCTCGAGTCTCAATCGCAGCCTGCAACTGGTGCGAGGGCGAACGATGACGTCGATCATTCAGACTGATGCCGCCATCAACCCGGGGAGTTCGGGGGGGCCGCTGTTGAATTCCCGCGGGGACGTCATCGGCATGAGCGTGGCGATTTTCAGCAAGACGGGACAGAGTTCCGGGGTGGGCTTTGCCATCCCCGCCAACCTGATCAACCGGGTGGTCCCACAGTTGATAGAACACGGCCGCGTGATTCGACCCGACCTGGGGATTACGCGGGTCTACCAGACCGAGTCGGGGTTGATGATCGCGGGGCTGAAACGTGGAGGGCCAGCCGAACGGGCCGGCCTCCGGGGACCTCGCGTTGTCCGGATCCGTCGTGGGCCGCTGGTGCTGCAACGGATGGATCGCACGGCAGCCGACCTGGTGATTGCCATCGATGGTCAGCCGGTCCGAACGTTCGAAGCGGTTCTCGAGCATGTCGAAAAACGCAAACCAGGAGACCGCATCGTGCTGACGGTGGTCCGGGGGGGCCGCCGGATCGAGGTCCCGGTGAGGTTGGGAAGCGACGAGGCCGAAGGCCGTCAGCCGCGATCCGAGTGACTACTCGGCCGTGGCGACGTTGATCCGTCGCCCGCCACGATCGAAGAACACGGTGCCTTCGACCAGTGAGAACAGCGTGTAGTCGTTCCCCATGCCCACATTCTGGCCCGGGTGCCACTTGGTTCCACACTGGCGAACCAGGATGTTTCCGGCGTAGACAGACTCGCCGCCGAACTTCTTGATCCCACGTCGCTGGGCATTCGAATCACGCCCGTTGCGACTCGATCCCTGTCCCTTTTTGTGTGCCATCGCTCTGACCGTCGCCTGAAAGACTGGAACTCCGACCGGCCACCGGGACCGACCGATCGCGGCAAGTCCTGCCGCGACCATTTCATTCTATCAGTTGGGGGTCGGTTTTGGCGAGTCCGCGCCGGGGGCCTTCGGAGTGGCCGGCTTCGGTTTCGGCGGGGGGAGGAAGAAGAATCCGGCAACCTGTTTCTTGTTGTTGAAAGCGACACGCAGGATGAGCGGGGTTTTTTCGAAGGTACACAGCAGGTCGACGACCTGGTTGGCCTGCACCGTTTTCACCGTGGCGGACTTGTCGACGGACTGGTAGGCCCCGGCCTGGTCTTGGAGGGTCTGCCAGAGGGCTTTCAACTTGTCGGCCGGCAGAGCTTTCAGGACCTCCGGTGAGAAGGTCATCGCCGCTTTGGTGAAACGGCCGGCGATGAGGTCGGCCAGCAGGTCGCGAGCCGCCGTTTCGGCGGAAGAAGTTTGGGAGGCTGGTTTTGCTGCTGGTTTTGCTGCTGGTTTTGCTGCTGGTTTTGCTGCTGGTTTTGCTGCTGGTTTTGTTGCCCGGGACGCAAGGGGCGCGGCCTCGGGACGGTAGATCCAACGTGGTTCAAACACCTCGTCGTTAGGCCCTTTCGTGAAGAACTCGGTCTCGTCCTGGTCAATGGCATCACCCGGACGCCAGTAGCGTTGGACGAGTGTCTTTCGCCAGAGAGTCGATCCGGCCGGGGGGCCACTGGCACTCGGCTTGACCACGAAAAACCAGCTGGCTGCCTCGATGGCCTGTTTTTTCGACAGGTTGGTCTTGGACGTTTCGAGCAGGTCGTGCATGTTCGTCCAGTTCTGGGTGGTGTCGCCGTTCCAGAGGGCGGTTGTGCGGCGCAGCTGGCCCTGGGCCAAGGCCTGGGACAGCGTATTGAACGGAACTGGTCCGCGGACATGGCGATATCCGTTGGAGAACCCCGACATGTAAATGGTGACGAAGTCGGTGCGGGCGTCGATGCCCTTCCACGTCACCACGCCGTAAATCGGGGCGTTGTCCTGCTTGGCGTCGACGGGTGTGGCTTTGGGAACCGGTCCGACCACCTGGACCGAGTTTTTCAGCTGCGGCAGCCGCTCACGGGCAGCGATTGCCGCCTGTGCCTCGGGCAGAATGTCATCGGAGTAGATCTTCTGGCTGTCGTTGTCGTTGGTGATCAGGGTGAATTCCGGGGCGAACAGTGGCTCACCCGGAGTGGGATCGAACACGTTTTGGGGGTTCACTCCATTGGGATCCCCCTTGAACGGCAATGGGCGGTTGACGGCCCGGTAGACCAGGTACCAGACCAACTGCTTGGTTTTCTTTCCGGTCTTGGGATCGGTCAGGTTGACGCTGATCAATCTCAGGGGCTTGAAGCGAACCTCGAGTACCCAGAGGTCGGTCTGCTGGTTGAGTTCTTCCCCTGAGGCCTGGGAAGAGACGCGTATCTTGAATCCGCGGAGCGGCTTGGCGGCCACCGGCGGTGTCTTGGCCGGGGCTGGCTGCTGGGCCGGGAGGTTTGCTGAAATCGCAATGACGGCCAGGATGGCCAGAGCAAAGCGGACAGGAGTGAGAAGTGAGAGACCGGTCATCGGTCGGATCCCTGCTGGACCTACTGGATGGGGGAGGCGCGGCGGCTGCACAAATATAGTCTCGTTTTTTTTGGATGGTCAAGACGTCGGCGACGGTCCTCGACACCGGAGCACGCCGAATGTGGCAATGAGTCCGGTTGTGAGGGATGGTGGACGGTGACTGACTCAGTGAATGTCCGCCCCGGTCAGTTCTCGTTCGACCCGATCGGCCTGTTGAGCGACCTCGTGTACGCTCCGTCTGAGCTCCTCAGCGTCGACGGTCGCCTGCGGATAGGTGTTGATGACGACGAAGTGTGGGGTGCCGTTGAGCGAGCGGATGGCGATACTGCCGTGGGCCATGTGGCCGTTGCGTTCCAGAGCGATACGATCGAAATCTGCCACGGCTTCACAACAGGTGCTGTAAATCGACACCAGGGAATCCGGGTCGGACAACTCGACAAACACCCGTTGTTGGCGTCCATCGGGCTGAGACGCCTGGAGAACCCATCGGGAGTCGTTTTCGATGGCTTCGAAGGCGATCGAATTGTCATCGGCCATCGCCTCCCTGAGCAACGCTCCAACGTTGCGGATCGCTCCGAGCACCGTTTCCAGCAACGGGATGACGGTGTCGGCGTCGGCGGGACGATGTTCGGGTGACTTGTGCAGCAGGTGCGCGACGGTCGAGACCACCTCCATCGGCACCCGTTCGCTGGGGTGTGTGACAGGTGCCGGATCGGAGGTCGCAATTTCGTGATGCAGGTTGCGGAGGTCGGTTCCGGTGAACGGGAGCCGACCACAGATCGCCTGGTAGTAGCAGACGCCCAGGGCATAGACGTCTGATCCCGTGTGGGCGGCCTGCCCGAGAAAGAGCTCCGGGGCCATGTAGTGTGGCGTGCCACACAGCCGTGCGTCGTCCTGGTCGCGGATCAGTTTGGCCAGGCCAAAATCGCTGATCTTGGGGACACCCTGCTCAGTCAGCATCACATTGTCGGGCTTGAGGTCGCGATGGACGATTCCGGCCCGGTGCGCAGCAGCCAGCCCACGAGTGATCTCCAGGATCAGTTCGGTGGCCTCGGAGACCGACGGAGGAGGTCCGTTGGCAAGGTGATGCTGGAGGCTGCGTCCGGCAACGAACTCCATCTCGAGAAAGTGGAACCCATCCGTCTCGCCAACCGCGTGCGTGGTGACCACGTTGGGATGCACCAGTGCGGCCGCCGCTCGTCCCTCGGCCACGAACCGGCCGACATAGTCGGCGTCACGACCGATGAGGTTGGGCCTGAGGATCTTCAACGCGCACCGTCTCAGCAAGTCGCGGTGGCGGGCCAGGAAAACCCGGCCCATGCCCCCGGTGCCCAGCAGCAACTCGATGTGGTAGCGATCAAGTACAGTTCCGACCAGGGCCTCGCTTTCGTCCGGGATGTCGTTTTCCGGGCCCATGGCGTCCGAAGACGATCCGAACATCACCGTGCCGCCGCAGCGGGGGCACAGCGAAGCGAGCGTGAGCTTGAGGTTGCAGCCGACGCAGTAAACCGCGTCGAGCGGTGAATCCGGGGAAGGAGGGGATGCCATGAGCAGCCTTCGCAGCGATTGCACCGGGCGGTTATAGTCGAGCGAAACCCGGCGAGGGGAAGTCTACCCGCAGCCGAGCCAGGATCCCACCCGCTCCAACACCACTCTCCCCGTCTGAACGATGTGATGCCGACTTCCTCTCCCTCTCCAGACCCTCCGATGGATCCGTTTTCGAATCCCGTCGGACCGGACGGGGCGGATGGTGTCGAGTACCCGGGCCAGACGGCGTCGCTGGAAGATGACCAATTCGCGACGGTCCCGAATCGTCCGGTGAGGCCGGATCCCGTCGTGATTCCTGGTCCCGGGCCGTTTGAGGCCTTTGCCTGGTTGATCGGAGTGATCATCGTGCACCTGGTTGCCAGTGCGATCATGGTGGTACTGGTGGCCGCAGCGGTGGTTGGGATCAGCGGGGATCAGCAGCTGGTGCAGAATCCGGAGCGGCTGCAGAAGATGATCAACGAACACATCGGGGTCGTGATGGGGGGGGACCAGGTGCTGTTCGTGTTGGTGGTGCTCCTGGCCGTCGGCCTGAGATTGGCGGTACCGTTCGATCGGTCGGCCGGACCATTCGGCCGGCTTGGCAATCGCCTGGGGAGACTTCGGATGTGTCCCCAGCACCTGCTGACCATCGCCGTGATCGTGGTGCCGGTGTCGGTTGCCTGTGGCCAGTTGTTCGTGGCTGCCAACCGTCTCTGGCGGGGGATGCTTGAGACGTTGCCGGGGCTGCCGGATGTCCCGGCCATTCAGGAGGTCAATGTGCTGGCGACGATGGCCGAGGGCCTGTCGCTTCCGGGCATGGTATTTGTGCTGGCGGTTTTGCCAGCCGTAGGGGAGGAACTGGTCTTTCGGGGCGTGATTGGCCGCGGGCTGGTGGCTCGAGGTGGAGTCGTTCACGGCATCTTCCTGACGTCGTTGTTGTTTGCCATGGCCCACATCAACCCGGCCCATGCCATGTCGGTGTTTCCCCTGGGCGTGTTGCTGCACGTTGTTCACCTGGCGACCCGCTCGATTCTCGCTCCGATCCTGTTGCACTTTCTGATCAATGGGTGGGCGGCCGTACTGACCAAGGCCACTCTGTCGATGCCGAACCGGGGGATCGATCCGGCGTTGCTGGCAGGAGAGGAGGTGTTGCCGTGGTTCGTGTTGGTGCCCGCGTCACTGGCGTCCTTTTGTGCGGTCGTGTACTTCTGGAGATCTCGGATCGAATTCCGGGTTCCGGGCGATGGTCCGATCTCTTCCCGGAATCCACGGGATGGCCATGTCCGGTGGTGGTGGCCGGCCTATCGCAGCGTCGAGGTTCCTGGAGGACCTGCGGAGGCTGTTCGACTGAAACCACCGGTCGAGCTCACGGTAGCTCTTGGCGTGGGGTTGTTGTGTTTCTACGTGGCGTTGGGGTGGGAAGTGTCTCGCGCGGCGGGTGGAGGCTAGAGAGATGTCCGAATCACTGACGACTGGTGAGATGGCGGGAGCCGGAGAATCGAAGGGCAACTACGCCTTCGTCAGTCTGGGTTGTCCCAAGAATCTCGTCGACAGCGAGAAGATGCTGGGCACGTTGGCCCTGGACGGTTACACGCTGGTTCCCGAACCGGCCGGTGCCGATTTCGTGATCGTCAACACCTGTGGTTTCATCGAAAGCGCTCGAGCGGAATCGCGGTCAGTGATCGACGAGATGATCGACCTGAAACGAGCCGGACAGACCGGTGGGGTGATCGTGGCCGGTTGTCTGCCTGAACGTGTCGGTGGCAGCCTGTTGGAGGAACGGCCCGAGATCGACCACGTGGTGGGCGTGTTTGGTCGAGACGAGATTCACCGGGTGGCTGATCACCTGGTCGGACACGCTCGAGAACAACGGGAACTGTTCCGACCGGCTCCGATCACCGCGCAGGAAGATCGCGGGCGATTGAGGATCACTCCCAAGCATTTTGCCTACTTGAAGATCTCCGAAGGCTGTGATCGGACCTGCACCTTCTGTGCTATTCCCAAGATGCGCGGCAAACACGTCACGAAGCCGATCGAGGAGGTCGTGCGGGAAGCCGAGGAACTGGTCGGTGACGGAGTGCGCGAGTTGGTGCTGGTGGCCCAGGACACCACCTATTACGGACTGGATCTCTACGGCGAGGTTCGGCTGGTCGAGTTGCTGAAGCGGATCGAGCAGATCGAAGGACTCGACTGGATCCGCCTGATGTATCTCTATCCGATTCACTTCACCGACGAACTGGTGGGCCTGATCGCCGATTCGGGAAAGATCCTGCCTTACCTCGACCTGCCTCTGCAGCACATCAACAGCGCCGTCCTGAAACGGATGCAGCGACGGGTGGATCGCAGCGGGACCGAGCGGTTGCTGGAAACGTTGCGCGAGCGAGTGCCCAACCTGGTACTTCGTACGACGTTTATCACCGGGTTCCCCGGCGAGACCGACGGACAGTTTGAGGAGTTGCGAGACTTCGTTGATGAGGGCCATTTCCAGCGGATGGGCGTCTTCACGTATTCGCTCGAACCCGGGACTCCGGCCCAACGGCTCGACGGGCACCTGCCCGAGGACGTCAAGGTGTCCCGTCAGGACGAGTTGATGGCGATTCAGCAGCGTCACGCCTTCTCGTTCGGAGATTCCCTGGTCGGTTACGAACTCGACGTGCTGCTTGACCAGGCCTCCGATGAGCCCGGCGTCTGGATCGGAAGATCGTTTGCCGATGCTCCCGAGATCGACGGGGTGGTCGAGGTCGGGGGACGCGATTTGGCTGTTGGACAGATGGTCCCCGTTGAGATCCTGTCACGTCAGGGGTACGATCTGGCTGGCGCGGTATCCGAGTGAACCGTGCAGCGATCGGATCCAATTCCGACCGGGACAGAGGCGAAGAGACGTGTCGGACGAGTCGGCCCGGCCAGCACACTGGCTGAACACCCCCAACCTGATCACCATCAGCCGCCTGCTGATGGCTGTCGTGTTGTTTGTTTTGATCGAGGCCGACGGCTGGTGGAAGACGGCGACAGTGTTGTTCGCGGTCGCCGCCGCCACCGATTTTCTCGATGGCTACATCGCTCGTCGGTATGGGCTCGTCACACCGCTCGGGCGGATTCTTGATCCGTTCGCCGACAAGATCATCATCTGCGGGACGTTCGTTTTCCTGCTCTCAGTCGGTGGCTCGGAGGCGAAGTCGGGGGTAACTGCCTGGATCGTGGTGGTGGTGTTGGCTCGGGAGATGTTCGTGACCAGCCTGAGAGGATTTCTCGAGAAGGCCGGACGGGATTTCTCGGCGGCGCTCTCGGGCAAGCTCAAGATGGTCCTGCAGTGCGCTGCGGTGCCGCTGTGCTTGCTGTCGATGGACGACGCGATTGTTGCCGAATACGACGGGCTTCTCCGGATCCGCGATATCACGCTGTGGGTCGCGGTGGCCGTTACCATTTTCAGCGGGGTCGAGTATTCGATTCGTGCCGTTCGGATGCTTCGTCGCCCTGAGCCTCCCGTTGATCCGCAGGACCTGTCCGAAAGACCCAGCGACGACACAGCAGGTAATTGAACATCATCCCGGCAACGACGCCGACCGGGACCGTCAGCACGATGTGTTCGGCAAACAGCTCGAACTGCTTCTCCAGCACCACACGGGTCGTCCAGCTGACCAACGCACCCAGTGAACAGCTGCCGCAAAAGCTGATGTACTGTCGCCACAACGGGCTGGCATCGGCGTCGGCGAAGGTGATCCGCCGGTTCCAGAAGAAATTCCAGGTCATGGCCACGGCGATGCCGACCAGGTAGGCGACATCTGACGACTCACAGGCCAGGAACGTGGCGTATGTGACACCTCCGTCGACCAGGACCCCACTGGCTCCGACTGCTCCAAAGCGGACGAAACGGGCCATTTCCGGAAAGACGGCCTCGAGCCGACGCAGTCGCTCGATCAGTCCCGCAAACGGTGAATGCACCCGCCCAGCCCCCTCGTGTCCCCGTCCGGTACGACTTGCTGCCGGGCGGTTTCGCCAGTCTGAGAGTCCCGGGGAGAAACCGCAAGATGGTCTCCGATCCCGTTTCACTCGACCCGGACGGTCTGACCGGTTACCAAGGACACCGAGCTGCGACCACTGACTCGAAGGGATCGTTCATGGACAACCCCCTGGCCTGGCGGCCGCCTGCGATCAACACGGGCAGTTGGCTGACCGGATATTCTCTCAATGCGTTGCTGGATCGTGTCGGCACCGATCGCATCGTGTTGCCGATCTGCTCACTGGGCACACCGTTCGACGACCTGGCGAGCTTGGCTCCCCTGGTATTGCCCCCGCTGTACCACGAGGCTCTCGACAGCGGGTTGCGGACCGAATTGCTTGATCGCATTGGCGAGTGTTTTCCGTTCTACAGCGGGACGCGTCGCGCCGGGGAGGCCACCTTCGATGTGGTCGAATTGCCCCCGACACAACACCCACCCTGTGGGCCACTCGGGCAGGTGGTCACCTTCAGTGTCGACACGGCGGTCGAGGAACACGGGCCGCATCTGCCCCTGGCGACTGACACCCTGCAGAGTTATGCGGTACTCGAGCGGCTGGCCGCCGAGCGGGACGGGGTGGTGATCGCTCCGCCGGTCGATTACGGGCAACTGACCTGGGGCCTGCCGTTCGGGATGAGCATCGATATCACGGCGGCGTTGCTGACCCGTTACGTGACCGGGTTCGCCAACGCGATCGTCGACTGGCTACAGCCCGCGGCCGCTTACGTGGTTGACGTGCATGGGTCGATCGTGCATCGCACGGCGATCCAGGACGGGCTGGCGGCCAGCAACGTCGACCGCTGGTCGTTTCGCTGGTTGCACGACCCGTTGGTGGCTCTTTCGGGAGACCGCGGCGACCAGCATGCCGGTGGCGTGGAGACGGCGTTGATTGAATGGATCAACCCGGCACTGATTGACGCGGACTGGTGGCCGGCTCGACGGGACGAGCTGCTGGCCGCCCAGATGTCACTGTCTGATGCGGTGTCATTGTCATCGGATCTGACGGCTTTCATCGAACGTGTTGAGCATGTCGGGCTCAACGGGATCGTCGGTGGGCTCGAGAACTACGATGCGGTCGAGGGAACCGACCTGGCTGAACGGGTCCTCGAGGTCGCTCGTGGTGATCTCGAAGAGCTCTTCTGGACCCGGTGATTGCAACGCCAGTTGGATTGCGACATCCTGTGGTCTGATCGCAGTGTCCAGGACTCCAGATGGCTTCCCCCGCTCCACCCCTGTTCAGTCCGGCCGCGTCTCGTCGTGACGAGAACCGCACGATCTGGGTGATCTGGCTTGTCTACGGTGCTTTCTACTTCTGCCGAACAAACATCTCGGCAGCCGTTCCCGGACTCAGCGAGTCCACTGACCGTGGCGGACTGGGTTTCAGCACCGAGCAGGTTGGGTGGATCCTGGCCTCGTTGAAGATTGCCTATGGAGTGGGACAACTCGTCAACGGACAACTTTCCGAACGGGTGGCACCCCGGATCCTGCTGTCGATCGGCATGTTCTGTTCGGCATTGCTCAACATCACGTTCGGACTCTCGACCGGTTTCTACTTCCTGTTGTTCGTCTGGGCCGCCAACGGTTACTGCCAGTCGTTGGGTTGGACACCGTGTGTGCGGGTGGTGGGCAACTGGATACCGTTGTCACGGCGAGGATGGGCCCTGGGAGTGATCGGGACCGGATACCAGATCACACTCGGGCTGACGTACCTGATCGCCAGCGAGTCGGCCGACCGCTTCGGTTGGCGGGGAGCGCTGTTCGTGCCCTCGGCTCTGCTGGGGATCTCGGGTGTCGTCATGCTGCTGACTCTCCGTGAGACGCCGCCGGGCGGACGAATTCACGAATCCGACACACCAGTACCGTCTCTCGAGTCGATCGAACGTCCCGGTGTGCGAGAGACCCTGTACCTGACGTTCTACAATCCGACGCTGTGGCTGTTGGGATTGTCGCTGGGCCTGCTCAACGCCTGCCGTTACGGCTTCCTGGACTGGGGACTGAAGCACCTGATGGAGGTTCAGCAGACGACGATCGGGAAAGCCGGTCTGAAGTACTGCGTGATCGCCGTGGGAGCTGCGGCCGGGTCGTTCCTGGCCGGGATCGCCACCGATCGGCTGTTTGGGGGTCGTCGGGCTCCGGTGATCGCGATCCTGCTGACGACCCTGGGGCTGACGACTCTGCTGTACGAATCGGTTTCGCGGACCTCGACGACCGGGACCGTGCTGTTGCTGGTGGTGATCGGGTTCTGCATCTATGGCCCCCAGGTTCTGCTGGTGGGTACGGCTCCAGTGGACCTGGCCCACCGGGGCACCGGCGCGGCGGCTGCGGGTTTCGTCAACTTCATCGGCTACATGGGAGCTGCGACTGGTGACGTCGTGACCGGGATCTACTCGGGCGGTTCGGAGGATTCGTGGCAGGTGACCATCTACATCTGGGCCGGATGGGCGTTTGCCGCGGCGTTGACGACGGGGGTGTTGTGGAACACGACAGCCCGACATGTTGGCCTGCTGCCGTCCTGGTTGCCGAAGACGATCCTGCTCTCTGCGCTGGTGATCGCTGCCGTGGTTCTCCAGGTGGCAGGTGGTCCGTTCTGGCTGGTCGCCGGGATCGGCCTGGCCCTGGCCGGGGCAGTGTTCAGCCGGTTCGAGAAATCTCTGGCGTTGGCGGCTGCCGGGCTGTCCCTGGCCGGTTTGATCAGCCTGTTCATTGTCCCCCTGGGTGCCGAAGATCTCTCGGGATGGCTGATCGTTGTTTCCAGGGTGTCACTGGGGTTGGCGACGCTGACAGCATTGATGGTTTTTGTGGAGAAGCGGTAGATGACCACTCGAGCGATTATCATCGGCGCCGGACGAGGTGAGCGGTTGATGCCGACCACTGCCGATGCTCCCAAGTGCTTTGCCGAGGTCGGCGGTCGTCGGATCCTCGACTGGACGGTTGAGGCCCTGGCCACCGCCGGGGTTGAGCAGATCGCCTTCATCGGCGGGTACCGGATCGAGGCGGTGCAGGAGGCCTACCCCGAGTTCGAGTTCCGACACAACGTCGATTGGCCCAACAACAACATCCTTGCCTCGCTGTTCTACGCCGAGGACCTGATGGACGAGCCGTTCGTGTGTTGTTATTCCGACTGCCTGTTCACCGCCAACCTCGTCTCGAGCACGATTGCGACCGCCGGCGAGATCGTTGTGTCCGTCGATACCGGGTGGCGTGAGCGATACGCGGACCGCACCGAACATCCCACCGATGACGCCGAAAAGATCACGGCGAGCGATGGTGTGGTGACCCGGATTGATCGGGAGATCCCCGAAGCCGAGGCGTACGGGGAGTTCACCGGGGTGGCCCGGTTTGGCAAGAGCGGGGCCGAGGTGCTGCGTCGCGCGTACCACCGGATCCGTGAGGGACATGCCGGGCAGCCGTTCCGAGGGGCGAAGTTGTTCGAGAAGGCCTACCTGATTCATCTGCTGCAGGAGATGATCGAGGACGGGGTCGAGTTCCGGCATTCTGACACGGGTGGTGAGTACATCGAGATCGACACCCAGCAGGACTTCGAATACGCCCGAGGGTGCTGGGAAAACGGGGGAATTGCCTGATGACTGCTTTGCCGCTGTTTCCGACGTCGGTGGTCGGTTCGATGCCCCGACCGGCCTGGGTGCGTCGCCTGATCAACGACGATGAGAACATCGAAGACGCTGACCGGGTTCGCTGGATGGACTCGGCGATTCGCTCGGTGGTTGCCCTGCAGGAGGCCGCCGGTCTCGACGTGGTCACCGACGGGGAGTGGGGACGAAAGAGCTACATTGGGGTGATTGCCGAGTTGGCCGATGGCTTCGAGTTGAGCACCAGCGACGACGGGAGGCCGTGGACGGTGGTCACCGGCACGCTGGAACCGAAACAGCCCGGTCATATTGCAGCCGAGGCCACCCGGATCAAGTCGTTGACCGATCGTGCGATCAAGTCGACGTTGCCCGCACCGGCTCTACTGGGAGAACGGATGTGGGATCCGGTTGCCTCGTCGTCGGCCTATCCGACCCGGGAGTCGTTTGTCGAAGCGTGCGTGCCGATCTTGAGACGGGAAGTGGAACTGTTGCGGGACGAGGGAGTGTCGATCGTTCAGATCGACGACCCGCACCTGTGCCTGTTCGTTGATCCCGACGTGCGGGCCGGATACGACGACCCGGATCGGGCGGCTGATTTTGCGGCGGACATGACCAACCAGGTGGTCGACGGGATTGAGGGCGTGCGTCTGGCGGTACACCTGTGCCGCCGGGCGGGAGCCCGTGTCCGGGGCGAACATGCCCACGAAGGCGGTTACGGCCCGATCCTGGGAGCTCTCAATCGTCTGAAAGTTCACCATCTCACGATGGAATTCACCGCACCGCAGGCGGGCGACATGGCGGTGTTCGGAGAACTCCGTGAGGATTTTGAAATCGGGCTGGGATGTGTCGGATGTCAGCCGGGACGAGTGGATTCGACCGACGAAATCGTCGAACGTGTCGAAGCCGCACTCGCGCATCTCGATCCAGCTCGCGTGACGCTCAATCCCGACTGCGGATTTGCACCGGGTTCGGCTGCGGATGTGAGCCTGGACGAGGTCTATACGAAGTTGTGTCACGAGGTCGAGGCGGCCAGGCGACTCAGAGAGCGACACGGGTGATCACGCGGCGTTGAACGGGTCGCCCTCGTATTCCATCAACTCGACCACGGCTCCGTCGTCGGTCAGATAGAAGCCGACTTCGACCCCGGGGAGTGCCGTGAAAGGCCCCAGCAGGCAATTCAGTCCGCGGGAAGCCTCTTCGAGCGAATCGACGTGGAATGCGACGTGCGATTGCTCACGGACGGGGCCGGTGACGGGGCTGTCCGGCTCGAACCTCAACCATTCGACCCGATGAGGATGCTTGGTGAAGTCGGTGACCCACACCCGTGTCGCCTCCACAAACACCTCGCCGTTCCGCGGCTGGTCGGTGATCAGACCGATATGGGAGAACTCCATCAGATACTCCGGGGAAGCGGTTGGGGCGGGGACAATCGCCTGAGGAAGCTGCCGGTGATGTTGCGGATTTTCGACCGCGAGCCGAGGAAGATCCGGATCCGGTTTATTGTGGCGGGGATTCTCCGGTCAGGAAAATCTCCTTGGTGCGAATTGCCGTCCGCGAAACCTGGGCATTTTGCGTGGCCTGCTGGATCAACTCGCGGCTGTCGTCGCGGTGAGCGTACATGGCCTGGCCGGGGCTCACATAGTCGTTCCAGTGCTTTTCGAAGACAGCCACGTTGTCTTTGTGACCGGCGAGAATGCTCGGAACCGTGTGCAGCATCGCCATGGTCCGTTCGTACTTGATGAAGAACTTGCCGACGAATTCGGGCAGGAGCTTGGACAGCGTGTTGTGCTTGGCGATGTCGACGTAACGCGGAATCACGTACCGGGGTTTGTCCAGTGGGCCGAGTGCCTGGCCCAGGGCGGTGCTGAAGATCTCGGAACTCTCTTCGTCAGCATCCTTGAGGAACAACCGGGTGAAACCACCGGCCCGCGCGTGGGTCGAGATCTCCGCGTTGCCCGACACCGGGATCAACTGCAACTCGACCAACGATCTCAGCACGGCGCGGGCAACGGCCTCGGAAAGCGATTCGGGAGACCAGACCAACGTGTGTTTCGGGAACGGTGGGAACCCGCTCACGTTTGAGTTGTTCGAGAAATCGAATTCGAGAGCCGTGACCGGTTCGGGATCAAACGGCTCACCAATTCGCCAGAGTTGGCGGGCTTCGGTGCGTTTCCAGGTCCTGGAGATCATCTCCTCGTTGATCGTTCCGACGGCGTCTTCGATGTCGGAAGCCGCCAGTTCGGTGAAAAGTGCGTGCACGTGGCCCGGACCCTTTTCGATGGCCCCATCCTCGCAGACACCGAAGGTGGCATCGTGCTTCTTGGCGAACCGGAAGAAGTCGTCGAGTCCCTTGCGAAGTTCGGGAGCCAGGCAGACCACATCCCAGTTGTCGGCCAGCTTCTCGGGCCACTCGGGGTCCAGTCGAATTGAACGTCCCCTGAGCTGGTTGACCGTCATCGACGTGGCGGCCGCGGTGAGATCAATCAACACGTTGATCCGGTTGGCGTCCCAGCCTTCACCGAGCAATCCCCGGGTACCGACCAGGCAGCGGGTGACTCCCTTCTGGAACATCGCGGTGATCAACCGGATGTAGAGCCGTGGACTCCACTCGCTCCCCAGGCCACGAACCACCATGAAGCCGTCTTCGGGTTCGGTCAGTTCCAGTTCGACATCCGCATTTTCCTGGATCAGCCACGCGCGAGCCTCTTCCAGGAAATACGGAGCCAGGTCATCATCGATCAGTACGGTTGATCCGGTGACCAGGATCGGATCAAGCAGGTCGGTGTTGGGATCGGTGAGCAACTGACGGAAGGCCTGGATGGCCCCGCCGGATTCCTCATCGAGCAGGTGGGTGATTTCCTCGTTGACGGCCGAAGTCTTTTCGTAATCAGCAATTACGACAGCCCGGATCGAATCGCCCAGGACCTGGAATTCGGCGTTGAGGATCGGGACCACCGCCTGGGCCTTGGCCTTCGAGTAGGCCATGATCCGGCCGGCTGGAGAGGCACAGACCTGTGTCGAAGTCTCGGTGACCTGGACACCGAACATCCTCAGGCGATCGGTGGCTTGCTCGGCCAGTTCTCGATCGGCGGCCGATTCGCTACGTCGCAGGGCGTTGCGGATGTATCGACCGAGCACCGGCATCAGGATACGCAACTCGGTCGGAATCTGAGGGGTCTCCCACTCGAAGGGCAGGATGGTCTCGGGGACACCGTGAGGCAGGGGGTGTTCGATCGACTGCAGGAAGAAGCGAGCGGCCAGGGCAAAATCGGGGTCGCGTTTCTCGTAATCGGACCACGAATCGAGTTTGACGATGCCGGCCTGCAGGCTGCCGAGTGTTTCGCTCAGCCACTTCGGCAGGGGAGCCGCACGGGGAATGTTGTCCTTGTCGGGTGGTTGCGGGACACACAGTTCTTCGACCAGTTCGGTGAGCCGATCGTCGACGTTGGCCATGTAGCTGAATTCGTCACCGGTGGGCCTGACGAAGTAGACCAGGTCCTGATAGGGGGCCAGGAAACCGTCCTTGACCACGGCGGGAACGGGGACCTGAAAGTCCACCGGGCCGAAGAAGGTCTGGTAGCGTTCGCAGTCTTCCCGGCGGTGGCCTTCAAAGTCGGGCGGAGTTGCAGTGAGGCCAAGGACGGTTGGTCCGTCGAGCAGTTCGCTGGCGTCCGAGAGGACCCGTCCCCAGTGCCCGGTCAGGTGGTGGCACTCGTCGAGAATGATCAGGCCGACGCCGGCGTCTTTGAGTAGTTCCAGTGTTTCGAGAGCCGATCGGTGCAACGTTCGCAGTGACTCTCCATGGATGGCGAGGTTGTCGCGGATGACTTTCTTGTTCCGGGCCAGCCGCGTGGCGTAATACTCGGGATTTCTCTTCTGCAAGTCCTCGATCCAGAGACGGCCCTCCTCCGGCGAAGCGACCTCGTTGTTTTCGATCAGGTACTGGATCCAGTTCTCGAGGGCACCCTGGTGGAGATCATCGCCCCCCCGTCGTGGCAGCGTGACCGACTGGTAGGTCAGCGAGTTGAGCAGCGAGGGGGATTTGGGGTCGGTGCTGGTGAAATCGATCAGCGGACGTCCCGACTTGGTCGAGAACAGGTCGGTGCGAGCGGCCCACTGCATCTGGATGGCTGAGTTGGGCGAGAGCACCAGGGCCGGGCAGCGGATGTGGATGGCCCACAGGTACAGCCCCAGTACGGTTTTCCCCGATCCCGGGGGGGCCACGATGTGCAGCCGCCGTTCGTTCCGGTTCAACTGCTCTTCGGCAATCTTGACCACCTCGGCTTGCGAGGGGCGCAGCTTCCCGTCGAACCGGGCGTCCGGAAAGTCCAACATCTGTTATCTCGATCGACGGCGTTCAGGCTGTCGCCGTACACGCAACATTTGCTAGTATTCCCCGTAGTGGTAACAAACCTGCACCAGTTTTTCTCGTTGCTCGAGAGGAATCTCAGAATGAAATGTTTTCTTGGTGTCCTGCTGGGGCTGATGCTCGTCGTCGGCTGTGCGGACAGTGGTTCTGCGCCGTCAGGAGCTCCGGAATCGGGATCTTCGGCCGCAGTCGGAGCCAACCTGCAAACCGTCGTGTTCAATGTTCCAGGCATGACCTGACCCACCGGATGTGCTCCGAGAGTCCGTGCGACTCTCGCCGACCAACCTGGTGTCAAGGACGTTGAGATCAACTTTGATGCCCGCCGGGCTGTCTGCAAGGTCGAGTCCCCGGACGCCTTCGACGCCGACAAAGCCATCGCCGCTCTCGATGAAGAGGGATTCGAAGAGAGCACCGTGGCGAAGTAGTCTCGGATTTCTGACACTGAGGCCGCCCTGTCGCGATGATGGGGCGGCCTTTTTTTTTGTCTTCGAGTAGAAAATTGCCGAGTGCAACATGACCAGTGCAACGAGTTGGACGGGAGTGGTTTTGCTCGTCCTGGGACTCTCCGTTCCCGCATCAGGCGATCAGGACCACCCCAACATCATCTTCATCATGGCCGACGATCTCGGTTATGGAGACCTCGGCTGTTACGGCCAGAAGCGAATCCGGACGCCACACCTGGATCGGATGGCTGCCGAGGGAATGAAATTCACCCAGTTTTATGCCGGGTCGACCGTCTGCGCGCCGTCGCGATGTGTGCTGATGACAGGTCTGCATACCGGGCATTGTTTCATTCGAGGCAACGGCAAGATCAACCTGCGGCCTGGTGATGTGACCGTCGCCGAGGTGCTGAAAACGACGGGTTACACGTGCGGCTTGATGGGCAAGTGGGGCCTGGGACACGAGAATTCCAGCGGGCTGCCGACTCGACAGGGGTTTGACTCGTTCTTCGGTTATCTCGATCAGCACCACGCACACAATTACTATCCCAGTTTCCTGGTGCGGAACGAGAAGCGGGTCTTGCTGAAGAACGTTGTGCCGATGGAGGGACGGTTTGGCCAGGGGGTTGCGACTCGCCAGGTGGAATACAGTCATGACCTGGTCATGGCCGAAACGATGACGTGGCTCGACAAGGTCCACGACCGGCCCTTTTTTCTCTACCTGGCTCTGACGATTCCTCATGCCAACAACGAGGCGAGGAAGAAGGGGATGGAAGTTCCCGACCTGGGAGCGTACGCGAATGAGGACTGGCCGGCCCCGCAGAAAGGCACCGCGGCGATGATCAGCCGGATGGATGCCGACCTGGGCCGGCTGTTTGCACGCCTGAAGAAGCACGGGATCGACAAGAAGACGGTCGTCTTCTTCACTTCCGACAACGGTCCACATCGGGAAGGGGGCAATAACCCCGATTTCTTCAACTCGAATGGGCCGTTGCGCGGAATCAAGCGAGATCTGTACGAGGGCGGAATTCGCGTGCCGCTGCTGGTTCGCTGGCCGGGAAAGATCCGTGCCGGCAGCACGGCGGACTTCATTGGGTCTTTTGCCGATGTGCTTCCCACCCTGGCGGACCTGGCTGGTGCCAAGGGGCCTCGGGCCACTGACGGTGTGAGTTTTGTCGACACCCTCGTGGGAAATGGCCGGCGACAAAAGCGCCACGAATACCTGTACTGGGAATTCTACGAAGGTCGGAGTGCTCGGGCGGTACGGATGGGAGACTGGAAAGCGGTGGTCAAACCGTTTCACGGGACAAAGGTCGAGTTGTATCACCTGGGGAAGGACCTGGGCGAAAAGACAAACGTGGCTGCGGATCACCCCGACGTTGTGGCCCGTGCCCGAGCGGCCATCAAGGACGCACATCGCCCGTCACCACTGTGGAAAGTCCGTCGCCGGCCAGCCCGCAAAAAAAACGCCAAGAAAAAACAACGTGATGAGTGATCGCCGAGTGGTTCTGGCTGCACTGGTCCTGTGTGCCTGTCCGGTCCTCGCGGATGCCGAGTTGCCGAAACGGCCGAACCTGGTTGTTGTCATGGCCGACGACATGGGTTACGGGGACGCCAGTTGTTACGGCAATAAGGCGTTCCAGACGCCTCACCTGGATCGACTGGCTGCCGAAGGGCTGCTGTTCACCGATTTTCATTCCAGTGGCAGTGTTTGCAGCCCGACCCGGGCAGGACTTTTGACCGGACGGTATCAGCAACGTGCAGGAATTCCGGGGGTGATCAATGCGGATCCGAAGGCAAATCGGCACCACGGGTTGATGCCCCTGGAGGTGACTTTTGCCGAGCTTCTGCGAGCCGAGGGGTATCGGACCGCCGTCTTCGGGAAATGGCACCTGGGATACCAGAAGCGGTTCAACCCGATCCACCATGGGTTTGAGCGATTTCGCGGTTACGTCAGCGGCAATGTCGACTACATCTCGCACTTCGATCGCATGGGAATTGCTGATTGGTGGGACGGGGATCGTCTGGTCCCCGAGTCCGGGTACTCGACCCATCTGATCACGCGGCACGCGGTCCGTTTCATCAAGCAACACGCAGATCGCAGTGGGAAGAAGCCATTCTGTCTCTATGTCGCTCACGAATGCCCGCATTCGCCTTACCAGGGCCCCAGGGACAGGCCGGTCCGGGGGCCGGAGCGGACCAAGCCCAGGAAAATGTCCCGGAAAGACATCAAGGCGACCTACGGCCGGATGATGACCGAGATGGACCGTGGAGTCGGGGCGATTGCCACCGCGTTGAAGGATGCCGGAATCGCCGACCGGACACTGGTGCTGTTCTTTTCCGACAACGGGGCCAATCGGAATGGCCGCAACGGTTCGTTACGTGGGTTCAAGGGCAGTGTCTGGGAAGGTGGTCACCGGGTCCCGGCGATCGCGTGGTGGCCCGGAACGATTTCTCCGGGGCGGAAGACATCGACCATAGCGATCACGCTTGATGTCATGCCGACGCTGATCGAGTTGGCTGGAGGGCGAATTCCCGATGGTCACCGGCTGGATGGAGTGAGCCTGGTCAGCGTGTTGACCGGCAACGAGATGACGGCCCGGAACCCTGTTCGCCGGACGTTGTTCTGGTCATTCGGGCGGCGGGCTGCCGTGAGGCGTGGCGATTGGAAACTGGTGGCCGGTCACCTGCCAGGTGAAAGTGTCGGGTTGTACAACCTCAGGGACGATCTGGGCGAGCGGACCAATCTGGCTGCTTCGGATCCGGAACGCGTGAAGGAATTGCAGGCGGCTTTGTCGGCGTGGCGGAGTGAGGTGGCACGAGGAGCGACCAGCCAGCCGGAGCCAAACAAAAAACCGCGTTCCCGATCCAGTGACCGGAAACGCGGTGTGCGGACTGAATGAGTCCGAAGAAACGCGACGGAAGAGGGCGAACCCTACTTCTTCTTCTTGTCGCCACCCTTCTTGTCGGCGGGCTTGGCGGCAGGTTTCTTGTCGCCACCCTTCTTGGCAGCGGGCTTGGCGGCAGGTTTCTTGTCGCCACCCTTCTTGTCGGCGGGCTTGGCAGCCGGCTTGGCGTCGGGCTTGGCAGCCGGCTTGGCGTCGGGCTTGGCAGCCGGCTTGGCGTCTCCGCCCTTTTTGTCTCCATCCTTGGCGGCGGGCTTGTCGTCTCCACCCTTCTTGTCGCCATCGTCAGCCGGCTTGGCGTCCTCACCCTTGCTGGCGTCGCCACCCATCGAGCCAGTCGGAGCGCCAGTCGACGGACCCATGTTGTTGGGATCCGGGCCGGCCGGGTCGATTGCCTGATCCGTGGCTGTGTCTCCACACCCAATCGAAAGCAGACCCAGTGACAGGGTCATCAGAAACGTGCTGACATACTTCATCTTGCCGAACTCCCCTTGGTTTTGTCCCAGAAATCGAATGGGCACATGAACGGTGTTGGCTGCGACGGAACTCGCATCCGGATGCTGCATTACAACAATACAGATCCGACTTTGCCACCGACTATTCCCCGATTTTTTGCCGAAACAGTCACACGCATCTTGCTCCCGTTCATTCCCCGATTCCTGGGCGGTGGTATCAACAAGGAGGTCCGCTCTCACAGAGATTCCCCACAGTCACTCTCTCGACGCCGCTAACGCCCGAAAGAAGACCAGAACGACCCGGCGGTCACGATCGGCATCAACCTGGTCGAGAGCCATCTGTCGGTTGATCACACAGAAGGGGGGTTTTTGGCAGGAAAATGGGGGAAATGGATGGACTGGGTTGACTATTGGCATGTCTTAGGGTCATTCCGGTATTTCCGTTCAACTCGATCGCCCGGTCTGTCCGAAGAATCAGAACAACTGCCATAGCCGGAATAACCGGTCTATTTGAACATTCCCGATCTTCGGGTCCTGTGATGAACACGACACGCCTGCTGAACTTGGGCTTTTTGGTCTGTGCACTGGTGACGGGTCCGCTCGTCGTCCTGGGTGATGAGCCGCCTGGCGAGTTACCCATTGAGGATGACGACGCGACTGCGGGAGTGGTCCGCATGATTCCAGCGGTGGACGCGCTGGAAGCGACCACCGTTCCCGCGGACGATCAATTGTCACCGGCCACCGATGTGATGAGAGTGTTGCCGACCGGCGGCCTGGATGACGTGGACACGCCGGTTGTCCCGCGCGACAAAATGGTCGGCATGCGTTACCGCCTGGATCGTCAGGCGGCCGGCAGCGGAGTGGTCGGGAACGATGGCGGAGACACGAGTTTCAACCTGTTCTGGCCGTTCGAGGCGAACGGGGATGACCGGTTCATGTTCCTCGACGTGCGAGCTCTGATCAGTGACCAGGGACGTGGCGGCACCAGCCTGGGCATGGGTTACCGTTCTTACAACCAGCAACTGGACCGCATCTTTGGTTTGTCCGGTTGGTGGGACTCGGACGATTCACACCACCGCACCTACCAGCAGGCCGGGGCCAGTTTCGAGTCCCTGGGCCAGTTCTTCGATTTTCGGGTCAACGGATATTTTCCGTTGTCCAACGAATTTCACACGGTTCACGACTCGACGGATCTCTCCAACCCGTATTTCGGAGGCTTCAACCTGTTGGTTGATCGCACCCGAATCTACGAGTCGAACTACCGTGGCCTCGACACAGAGGTGGGAGTTCCGCTGCCGGTTCTGGGCCGGTACGGAGCTCGCGGTTTCATGGGGATGTACCACTGGTCCAGCCAGACCGACAAGGACACGACCGGCTGGAAAGCCCGGATCGAGACTCAGGTGACCGACGACGTGATGGTCGGCGTGTCGGTGTCTGATGACAGGGTCTTCGGGACCAACACCTGGCTGAACATCGTGTTGACGTTGCCCGACGGACGTCCCGAGACGTTCTTCCGACCGCAGACGATGCGTCAGCGGCTCAATGGTTCTGTCCAGCGAAATCACCGCGTGGTGGTCAACCGGCGTCGCCAGGTCGACCCGGTGGCGTTGGTCAACCAGTCGGGTGCCAATGCCGGCAGTGCGATCCAGTTCGTCTGGGTTGATCCCAACGCCGCCTTCAACGGAAACGGCAGCGTCGAGAGTCCGTTGAACAGCCTCGAGACATACAACAACGTGCCGGGCAACGACATGATCATAGTCGGCAGCGGTGACCTGTCCGGCTCTCTGGTCCTCTTCGACGACCAGAAACTGCTCAGCGAATGGGCACTCAACCAGCAGCAGTACGTCTTCGACACGACCTCCGGTCTGATCCCGATGCCGGCGGTCGATCCCCTGGCCACCAAGCCCACGTTCCGCAACCCGCTGGGGGTCGACGGCAACGATGGCGGCACGATCGTGACAGTTGCTGGCAGCAACACCGAGATCGGCGGGATCATCTTCGATGGCCAGACCGATTCCTCGGGTGTGTTTGCCAACGCGATCACCACAGCGCCGGGCTGGACGATCGGCGGATTCGACTTCCACGACAACGAATTCGATCGCACCCGAAACAGCGTGGTGTTCTCCAACAACGCCTCGAATGGGTCGGGTGGCCCGGCGCTGGGAATCTTCGAACGCAACCAGTTGAGAGGGAACGGGTTTGACTCGATTGCCGGCTTCCAGTTGACCGCCACCGAAGGGTCGTTGATGAACCTGCGGGTTGCTGACAACACGATCAGCAACTACCGCGGCGAGGACCAGAACGCCGACGGCGATCTTGATCCGGGCGAAGACACCAACGGCAACGGCCAACTCGATGCCGGCGTGGCGATCTCGATCACCGCCAATGACCGTGCCGTGATCAATGCGGTCAGCATTCCCGGTGATCCTTCCGATCCGACCGATCCCGGTCTGCCGTTGGGCATCACCGGCAACATCGCGGTCGGCAACGGTACCGGGCTGCTGTTGTTGACCGAGACCGAGGGCGTGATCACCGCCGATGTCAGCGGCAACACCTTCAACAACAACTTCGATCCGAACACCGGTGTGTCCATGACCGCCGATGGTGGAACGATCAACCTGCTGAGCTTCCGGAACAACGACATCAGCGACAACCTGGGGACCGGCATGCGACTGCTGGCCACCGGTGGTGGGACGATCGCCAGCGTGGTCAACGAGGACCGCAACCGCAACGGCGTGCTCGATACGACCGAGGACGTCAACGGCAACGGCGTGCTGGACGTCGGCGAAGATCTGAACGGCAATGGGGTGCTCGACGGTGACGAAGACATCAACGGCAACGGCGTGGCCGACCACGGATTCAGCGGCAACACGCTGATCGGGAACGGCGGCGACGGCCTGGTCGTGGTGGCCAACGACGGGTCGATCACCGACCTGAACATCGGATCGCCTGGCGACACGGTCCCCGACGATTCCCTCTTCGGAGACCGAGCCGAACTCGACTTCAACGGTGATGGGTTCCTCAACCGCGGCAACGGAAACGGCCTGCTGGAACTCGGCGAGGACGTCAACGGCAACGGCGTGCTGGATCCCGGTGAGGATGACAACGAGGACCTGAACAACAACGGCATTTTTGATCTGACCACCGACGGGTTCGTCGGGGCGGCCCGCAGTGAAGATCTCAACGGCGATGGATTCCTCAACACCGGCAACGGAAACGGGATCCTGGATCCTGGTGAGGACGTCAACGAAAACGGCCTGCTGGACGCCGGCGAGGACTTCGACGAGGACTTCAACAACAACCAGGTTCTCGACGGTCCCGAAAACGTGATCATCGGCAACGGGATTGCACTGGGCGGAACCGGTTCGGGGATCGTGATGCAGACGCTGCCGACCGAGGACCTCAATGGCAACGGCGTGCTTGATCCCGGTGAAGACACCAACGCAAACGGTCGGTTGGACCTCGGCGGTGGCGTGATCACCGGCGGGGTGGCCAACAACTTCCTGGACAACACCATCGAACTGGACGCTTCGGGCAACCCGACGCTGGAGAACAACACCGGAAGCCAGTTGTCCATTTCCGCTGACGGCGGGTCGCTGGGGACCGGTTCGATCACCCTCTCGTCGGTTGCCAACAACTCGATGACCGGGGCCGGTGCGGACGCGATCACGATCAATGCGACCAACGCGGGGACCGTGTCCTTCGGGGAGATCAAGAACAACACGCTCGACAACGCAGCCGGTCGGGGAATTTTTGCGACGGCCGACACGGCCACCATCGACCTGGGAACAATCGAGAACAACACCATCAACCGGGTCTTCTCCGGTACCGACTCGGTATGGATCTCCGGTGTCGATTCGTCGCTGGCAGCAACGATGATACGCAACCGGGTCATCGGCGACTCGTTCAGCAACATCGACACCGCCGGCGGCATCACGGTGCTCTCCAGCGGTGGCAATCTGTCTCTGGCCATCGGGCAGGATGACCCCGCCGTCCCCGGAGCCCTGACGCTTGGAAACAGCTTTGAGGGCAACATCGGTTCGGCCATCCGGGTCGAACTGCAGGACAACGGAACCGGGCAACTGGCCATCCGCAACAACACGATTATCTCCACCATCGACGATCTCGATCCCACCACCGCCGTGGCCGGGGACGCGATCCACGTCTCGCTGGTTTCGGCCAACTCGTCTGCTGACGCCACGGCAGTGCTGCAGTCCTCGACGATTTCCGGCAACGTGATCGGTGACGATTCCGATCCCCTGCTGCCGTTGGTCAACGAGGGGTCAGGTATCGTCGTGAGGGCGACTGAGGAAACGACCGTCCAGGATCTGTTCATCTCCGAGAACACCATCACCGGCAACCTGGGTGACGGAATCCTGTTCTCGCGATCCGACAACGCGGTGGTCGCTGTCGTCAATCCGGTCACCGGACAGGTTCGCGGTGTGACGATCAACGGCAACACGGTCACCGGTCACGCCGGAAACGGGATCGCGGTGGCCGCCAGTGGTGGCAACGCCACGCAGGTGGGAGTGGAATTGCGAGACAACGTCGTCACGCTGGCCCTGCAGAACGGAATCGACCTGCTGACTGTCGGCGATGCCGACCTAGCGGTCGATCTCAACCGCAACCTGGTTGACGAGAACTTTGGTCACGGCGTGCAACTTCGCGAACAGTTCAACGTCTTCGACACCGAAGCCCGCCAGATTGGCGGCACATGGTCCCAGAACACGATCATCAACAACGTCGGGTCTGGTGTCAGTGCTGACGCTCGAATGGCCGGTTTGGTGATCGGGATCGACGGAACCGATCCGTCAACCGGTGCCAGCCTCGGGAACACGATCACAGACAACGGTGAGGACGGTATCGAGATCAACGGGTTCGGTGACGTGGTGGTCGCCAACAACTCGATCACCGGCAACGGTGTGCTGGCCCTGGGGGCCGGCGGCGGTGCCGGCATCGACATCAACTGGGCTCCGCCGGCCCAGGCGTTCACGTTCATCGGCAAGCAGTTCACCCTGCGGGGCAACACGATCCAGGACAACGCCGGTGATGGAATCGAGATCCAGCAGGCCGGTGCCCTGGCAGGTAGCCAGAGGCTCGAACTGGTGGCCGAGAGCAACGACATCCGCTTCAATGATCTCCGTGGCGTCGACATCCTCAACCAGGACAGTGGCGAGTCGTTCATTCGCTTCGGGAACGGGACCAGCGACGGACAAAACCAGATCGACAACAACGGTCTCGAGGGCTTCTACGTCGTCAACACCGCCTCGGCGGTTCAGAACCAGATCGATACCGCGGATGTGGATCTTGACGCGACCGGCGCCATCGACGCGTTGCCCAACATGGTGTTGGTACTCGACGAGAACTCCGTCGAGAACAACAACCAGACAGGGAACTTCATCGCCGGCGGCCTGGTACTACGAGTGGGTACCAGCAACAGTTCCGATCAGTTCACCGGTGCCGATGCGGATGGCATCAACGAATTGGACGGGAACGGTGTCGGCACCAGTGAGACGCTGGACCTGCTGGGCAACGTGATCGGCAACGGACGTGTGAATGCCCAGGTGACCGGCAACACGCTCAACACCAACAACGGCCACGACGTGTACATCGAGAGTTTCACCTCGACGGTTGATCCCGCCGATACCGAAGATGTCTGGGATGACACGGACTTCGATCTGACGGTCTTCGAGGGTGACCCCCTGGCACGGCTCAACATGGTGTTCAGCGGCAACAACGGTGGCAGCCTGCAGGTGACCAACGGTGAGAGTGACCGGAGTGCCAATCCCGGCTTCTCTAACGTCGTCGGCGCCTTCTACAACAACGACGAGGAAGTCTTCAAGAGCCGGATTGACACCGAAACCCCACCGGGACCGTTCACCGCGGGAGACCGACGACGAAATGCTCAGCGAATCGCTGCTCGTGACACGCTGCCGCCGGGAACAAGCCCGGACCTGGGTTTCTTCGAGTACCCCGGGATGGGTGTGAGCACTTTCCGGATCGAGACGGGTTACGACACGGTGGATTCACTGGGGGCGGCCCCGTTCGCCGCAGGCCGGGGTTTCCTGGTCGACCTGGCCGTGGTGCCACCGGTGACCAACGCCGACGGCATTCCGTTCACCTTGCCGGTCGAGTTTGGCGAACTGCCCTTCGGATGGAACGAGACGACGTCCGGGACGTTCGACTTCAGCTTCCCGACGCTGACACCCTAGATCGACTGACCGTCAGTGGTGGTCCCGCTGACGACCGTTTGCAGCGAACCATCGGGCTGCTCGAGAACCAGGTGGCCGTCGGGAGTGATCTCCCGGCAGGTTCCCTCGACGTGTCCTCCCGGTGTCTCGATGGACAGTTGTCGTCCAAGATCCTGGCAGGTCCGGTTCCAGCGTTCGTGTAGTCGGGGATCCCCGGTGCTCCAGGCTTCAACCTGGAGGTCAACCTGCTCGAGAATCTCCACAAGGCAGTCGCTCAGTGGAGCGTTTGTGCCAAGCTCTGTGGCGAGTGATGTGGCCCGGTTGGCCAGGTCGGCCCCGATCTGGTTGTTGATATTGACGCCGACACCGATCACAACCGCCGCCGGTGTGTTCTCGGCTGGCGGCAACGGTTCGACCAGGACGCCACAGATTTTCTTGCCATTGACGGTCACGTCGTTGGGCCACTTCAGCCGGGCTTCGGAGACCGAATTGGCAACCAGGCGTTGGGAGAGAGCTTCGGCGACGCCCGTCGCGGTGGCCAAAGCCAGTGGCGGGATCCTCCGGGGTGGCATCGGTGTGCCGTGTGTGAACAGAAGCGAGAAAGCGAGGCTGCCACGGGCTGACTCCCATCGTCGGCCCCGTTGTCCTCGGCCCCGAGTCTGCTCGGCGGCCAGGACCAGAAGCGGTGGGCCGGGTGGGTGAGAACCCGATGTCGCGATCTCGATCGCCATGTCATTGGTGGAATCGATCGTGTCGTGGAATTCCACTCTTTGGATCCACGCCTGGTCCTGGATGGCATCGAGATCGAAA
>MDTE01099702.1_pt1 | contig 41983 bp, 29 predicted proteins | sample 811231 | NCBI WGS metagenome assembly MDTE01 (sample SAMN05326651, study PRJNA326480) | marine metagenome | isolation source: seawater | place: Indian Ocean: Red Sea | collected 2010
AACGCGGACCTGGAAGGCGCGGACCTGACAAAAGCGTTCGTTATAGGAACGAACCTGACCAACGCAAACCTGACCGGTGTGAGATCTGTCGGTATTACGGGGACCCCAATACTGCCACCCCGCTGGCAGCTCGTGAAGGGATATCTCATCGGTCCGACCGCGGACCTGAAAAACGGGGACCTGACAAAAGCGAACCTGACAAACGCGAACCTGCAAGACGCGAACCTGGCGGGCGCGAACCTGGAAGGGGCGGACCTGACAGACGCGAACCTGCAAGACGCGAACCTGAACGGCGCGAACCTGAAATGGGCGAACCTGACAAACGCGAACCTGACAAACGCGAACCTGACGGACGCGAGCCTGAAAAACGCGTACCTGTTTAACGCGGACCTGACAAACGCGGTCCTGACCGACGTTTTCTGGTTAAACACAACCTGCCCGGATGAAACAAATTCCGATGACAACCGCGGCACCTGCTGCGGTCATCTGAATTGGAAGGTGCCAAGCGCGGGTTGTGACTAGCCCCCATTGCCCTGCGTGGTCTATGGATGGGCGTGTGTGTAGTAGCAAGTGTAGGCATCAGAGTTGGGTGTGGTGTTGAAATGCGTCGCTGTCACCGAGCAATAATAGCTCGGGCAGATCCCATTCACCTTCGCAGCTGTGTGCGTAACCACACCACTAGCCTTCGACTTTGTGTGCGTGTCTGCGGTCACGAAACCGTTGGCGAAAGCTAGAGACGTGATAGCGCAGATAGCAGACAGGGATAGTAATATTTTGCTCTTCATTTTGACTCCTTGTGAACATCAACCATTCAATGAGTCGCGATGGTACCACAGTGTAAGCGCCCATTGCCCTCTAATTCCCCATTTCCGAGGTGATCGGACGACTTCAGACTTTACGCATTTTCTTTGGGCGCTTGTTTTTGGCTGATCTTGAGCGCTTTAGTCTTTGCTTTCTCCACCAAATATTCCCGTGGAATTCTGGCAGCTTACACCGGTCCCACCCAGTCCGCAGTAGCCGGCAGGGTTCTTGTGGAGGTATTGCTGGTGGTAGGCCTCGGCAAAATAGAAGGTTGGCGCGTCGATGATCTCGGTGGTGATGGCGCCGTAGCCAGCCGATCGTAGCAACTCCTGGTATTGCCGTTTCGACGCCTGGGCTGCTTCCGATTGGCTTGCATTATAACTATAGACGCCCGAACGATATTGGGTCCCCGTATCGTTTCCCTGGCGCATACCCTGGGTTGGGTTATGACTCTCCCAGAAGACCTTCAGAAGTTGGTTAAAGTCGATGACCTTCGGATCGTAAACCACCCGAACCACCTCGTTATGGCCGGTCATACCGCTGCAGACCTCTTCGTAGGTGGGGTTGGGTGTATGTCCTGCAGCGTAGCCTACAGCTGTGCTCACGACTCCCGGTAGAACCCAGAACTTTCGCTCTGCACCCCAGAAGCACCCCATGCCAAACATGGCGTACTGGAGCCCCTCGAACGTAGCCTCCAGAGGCTGGCCGTTGACGGCGTGCCGTTCGGGAATAGGCATCACTTCGGCTCGGCCCGGTAGGGCTTCACTCGCACTGGGGATCTGGGTTTTCTTTCGGAAATTGAACATAGTAGGGCTCTTCGGGATGACGAATATTCTCTACTGTTCTATCCTACCTGGGGTTTGGCGCAAAGAGGGGCGTGCAGATACCCCCGCAATCGGTGGCTGGACTCCATGCGTCGGGGGATCATGCTTTGTGGAACGGAAGGAAAGAATCCAGCGATTCGTTGGACAGTTCGAAACCCAGATTGGGAGAGGGACAATGACGAAGTTGTGGTCTCCAGTTTTGGTTCTATTGGTTGGGCTGCTCTCTGTGGGAAATCTATCCTCCTGCGGGAAGTCCAAAAAACAGAAGCGTATCGATAATTACGTAAAGTTGGTGGACCAGGAATGTGCCTGTGTTGGCTCCGATCAGGAAACGACCATGGCCTGCCTTGGTCCTCTTCATGACGCGTTGTTGAAGAAAATCCAGGCGGGCAAAGTCGCAATGGACCCGAACCTGAATGATCCATCAAAACTGATGAAGAAGTACGAAGGGTCGAGCCGGATGATGAAGGCTATCAATCGCTCGTTGGAGTGTAGAGTTGCGACACAGGGATTGCCTTGTAAGGCAGTGAACCTTCCGTCACTCGCCGAAGGGGTAGAGGGCGATAGCCTTCGTCCGGCAGGTGGATTATCGGTCTGGGTTTCAAAGAATGGCATCTCCATCCTGGGGGGCGCGGAAACCGGTGGTTGTCAATCGATCGAGCCCTGGCCGCTACCTACGACAAACCAGTATCGGATCGAACCACTACAAGAGGCGATCAAAGGACGTTTCGAGCAGTCTGGGGCTGACGAACGGGTAGCCTACATCTATGCGGATCAAGAGGTCTCCTTCGAGCTCCTCTCCAAGGTGATCTATAACCTGGCGATGCAAGAGTTTCTCGACATGAAGTTCATGGGCCGGTCCGGTGATGAATACGCGGTCGTCTTTGAACCCCATATGCCGCGTATACAGACGGGGAAGCAAAAAGATCTCGCCGATTTTGGTTGGTACCCCAGCCTGTCCATCGGAACCTCGTCGATCGGAGCGATCGTCTCCATCGTGGATCCGTTCACGGAGAAGGTGGAAACGAAAGAAGAAGGTGGAGCGGTCAAAGAGACATCTTCGAATCGCTTATATATCCAGGCAGCGGACGGGAGCTGTCCGGCGATCAAACGAGGACCAGACGGAAGCATCGATCGTGCCCAGCTGAACGCACTGTTCGCAGGGATTTGCGGGTATGGTCATGCCTCGATGCTCTTGGGGCCCGACCCCAACACCCCGCTCAAAGACCTCCTGGTTCTGGTTCGAGCCGCGGATCGTAATCCACAATGCGCCAAAGCGTTTACTTTATCGATAGGCGATCCAGCCGATCGGGCCGATTGTTCGCCGGGTGTCACCCTGGAGGCCCTTGATGCCGAACACGCAAAGCTCGTGAAGAAAAGAGAAGCGCAACGGGCGCGCCGTCTACGCAACCGCTCGGGTTTTGCCCAGATAGGAGGTCTATCAAGGAACGAAAATGACATTGGTGATGGGTTCGATGGAGGTGCGGGAAGAATCGGCGACAAAACTCCGACTGAGAAAGGGGTCGCGAAGGTGTCCATCGTAAAGAGGACAACCGACGTCAGACTTGGACCGGTCCAGCAGGGCAACAAAGAGATAACGAAAACAATCCGACGAAATATGGCCAGTTTACGATGGTGTTACGAAAAGACCCTTAAGCGAGATCCGAAGCGGCGAGGCAAGGTGGTAGTATCGTTGGCGATCTCCCCGACGGGCCTGGTCCGCGATGTAAAAGTGACCCGCTCAACGGTTAAAGATTCAAAGCTCGAAACCTGTATTGTGAATAGAATCCGAATCATACGCTTTCCCGCTTCCAAAGATGGTAAAGCCAAGAAGGTTTCGTTCCCGTTTGTTTTCAAACCGGTTCAAAACTAATGGGAAATTGGGGTTTTTGATGGCCACTGGCATCAATGTTGCTTATAACAAAAGGGCGTGGGGACAGTTTGTCTCCTTTCATGGAACCTATCGTCCTCTAAAACAGTAGTTCAGGAAATCGCCATGGCATTCGCACATACATCGGTTAAATCCCACGAAGTGACGCAGCGCAAAGCGAAAAAGTCGCAGCAAACGGCGGATCAGAGCCAGTCTGAAATGTTGCTCCCATCGGGCAACGTCTCTCCAGAGGAGGCGTTGGGTAGTAGTGACTCGGCGGTCGGCTCCCGTCTTGTGCAGAGCATGCAGCAATCCGGTGGGAACCAGGCGGTTGTCCAGGCGAAGAGTAAGGCTGGTGACGAGAATTTGACCCAGACCCGGGCGGCCGAAGGTGTCTCCGGAACCGGGGGGACTTTGCCCCACCTTGCGACCATTCAGAAGTCGTTCGGCAAACATAATGTGAGCAATATTCAGGCCTACGGTGGTGTTGAGGCGCAGAAAGCCAGCCGTGATATGGGTGCTAAGGCCTACGCTACGGGCAATAAGGTGGCCTATGATGGCAGCCTCGACCTGCATACTGCGGCTCATGAAGCCGCTCATGTGGTGCAACAACGCGGTGGAGTACAGCTCAAAGGCGGCGTCGGGCAATCTGGTGATCAATACGAACAGCACGCCGATCGGGTTGCTGATCTGGTGGTCCAGGGGAAATCAGCGGAGGCTGAGCTCGATACGATGGCGACGGGCGGTGGCGGCGACTCGGCCGTTCAGATGCGCCAGACCGGTGGCCAGAATCGTACTCCGGAGCAAGAGAAAGCCCGCAAAGAGGGTAAATTAGAAGGGCTGGGCTTTGACGAAATGTGGGACGCTCACCCCCATAACTACCAGGATATGTATGAGGGTGGCCGAGAAGCGCAGGATACAGCGAGCAGCGAGGTCCTGGATAATGAGGGACTGCCTACCTATCTGAGTAATACCTGTGCGATTCGACTGAGCGTTATGTTCAATAATCTCGGCGGTGCCTATAAGATTACCAAGGCAAATGCTGCCAAGGCCGGTATTTCAGCGCGTAGGGTGTTCTACTCGAGAAAGACCAAAAACTACTACGTGGTATCTGCCAGAGAGATGTGGCAATACGTTGAAGCGAATTTCCGTTCGGCTGACGTTATCTTTCCCAAGGGACGTCGATTCAAGGACGACGAAGAATTCGAAGCTGCGCTTCCAGAGCTGATGAAGATTGTCTCTGGTAAAAAAGGTATCGTCGCCTTCGATAAAATCTTTGGCTACAGCGGAACCGGGCATGTAGACATCTTCGAAGGTGAGCGGTTGTCCGACGCCGATTCCTGGTACGAGAGCGCTAGTGTAAAACTGTGGTTTGTGTAAACGGATCCACTTGTTGTGTAGCCAGACGCGGTTTAGCCAGGTTTGATCGCGGGTAGTTTGAGGTGGGGGTTTGAGAGCGGTTTGTGGCCAGGGACTGCTGGTGCTTCTTTTGGCGATGACTATCGCTTGTGGCGCCGACCCAACAGCTACCGACGACAGCACCAATGGCTCGGATGTCAACGTCGTTCGGGATGGTCAGGGAACGGACCTGGGTGGTGACGAAGGGGAGGTCGAAACCTCGGACGTGGTCGTAGACGAGGGGGAATCATCCGATCTGACCACCACCGATCCGGATACGGCTGATACCGCCGCAGGTGATGCGGGTACCCCCGATCAGGGAACAACCGATCCGGGCACGCCAGATCCTGGCCCCGCCCCCTGTATCCCCGATTGCGCTGGCAAACAATGTGGCTTTGATGGCTGTGACGGATCCTGTGGTAGCTGTAGCTCTTCCGAGCTCTGCACTATGGATGGTCAATGTGAGGCCATCAGCCCCGAATACCCCTATATGGTCTTCGACCCGGCCGCACCGGCGGCTGGTCAGGTCTTGACGGTGACGGTCTATGACGACACCCCCTGGGCCTATATCGGCCTGACCGTGAGCGGTCCCTGTGGTGACGCAGCCGCGAACCATGTGGGAGGTGACTCCACGGGAGACGGTGCCTGGTATTGGACCTTTGAAACCTCGGCCTTAACGGGTGGTGCCTATACCTTTATGTTTACGGCCGAACAGGGAGTTACAGCGGTCCATAATACGGCACTATTCGTCGCTGGCGGTACGAATTGTCTGCTCTGCCCGGAAGTCGGCCAGCCCTGCAGCGATGTCTACCCGGAGCAGCAACAATGTTCCCAGAACGGATCGATGACGGAAGTGACCTGCTACAAATTTGGGCATTGTATGGGGGTGGGTGACGGTACCCAATGCTCCTGGGATGCAGCCCTTGGCTCCTATTGTACCGACCCCTGTACTGGCGCGGGACCTGCTCAGATATGTCCCCAGGATGGGGTCGCGTGTACGGATGTGTATTCCGCGGTGTTGGAATGCACCGCAACCGGCACATCGGCTACGGTGATGTGCACCAAGCATGGTTTCTGCGATGGGGTCGGAGACGGAACCCACTGCAGCTGGGGTGAGGGTTCGTACTGTGGGGATCCCTGCGCAGGCAGCGGTAATGCCTCCGAGCCGCCATCAGGTAACCGCTTTGGCATGGGGCTGGTGGGGCCAGGCCTCGGGACACGGCTCGATCTGGTGAAGGAATTGGTCGGGAATAATGGGTATGTCTTGATGATCCTTCCGGGCATTCATCAGAACACCAACGGCCCGACCGGGGAATGGATAGCTGCCGTGCAACAGGCCTACGATCTGAACCTGATCCCGGTGCTTCGCTTGGGTCCGTCCTGGGGTAATATGAACATTCGTGACGAGTCGGATGATGCCGCCCATCATGATTATAGTACCCTGGCGCAGGCCTATCGCAGCGTAGTGGAGGGGCTACCGAAGCGCGATAATTGGCCCATGTATATTCAGGTGCATAACGAACCCAATCTATGCCACGAATGGCGCTGTACGGGTGGGGGCACCATCGACTCTGTGACGACGGCGACGGAATACGCCCACTTTCTGGCCGATGTCGCCGACGCGCTCCACGCCATCGGCGATCCGCGTATTCAAGTGAGTCTGGGGGCCCTTGCTCCGGGCGGAAATGTGAGCTGTGAATGTGAGCCTTGTGCGAATGGTGTGCATTGTACCGGCCAACCGGGCGAGCTTGGTCTGGACTTTATGCAACATATGGCGGCGGCGGTCCCCGATATCTGGACCCGGATCGATTACCTGGCCAGTCACCCCTATCCGGCCACAAATACCGGATTTGGTTTCTTTCAGCCTTTTGAGCAGGCACAGACGGGACTGTATTACTTCGAACAGGAGCTGGCCCTGTTACAGATGACCCTGCCGGTCCTGATCACCGAAACCGGTTGGTGCACCAATTGCCCAGGCGACGGGCCGACCTGGAGTGAAGAACAGAAATCCCAATGGACGCAGCAGGCCTATACCAACGTCTGGCTCCAGCATCCCCTTATTGAAGGTGTCATGCCCTTTGTCCTGCAGGATGCGAGTTGGGGCAATGACTTCGGCTTTGGTTGGGTCCACACCGACGGGTGGCATTTTCCTGTCTTCGATGCGGTGCGAAATCTACGCATCTCCCTGGGAATCGGCTTGTAAGAAGAGATTCTGACAGGAGAAGCTTTAACGTCACCTAATTCGGTGGCGGCTGGCAGTACTTCTGGTCTCTGCTCCAATAGGCTTTGGTGTGCGCGCCCGGTATCTCCCGCTTATCTCTATCCTCTATCCCCATGAGGTGTTCCATCTCGTACAGAATCTTTGTTGAGTCGCCACGTAAGCCTTTTTCCTTCAACCACTGTTCCAATTGGTATGGGCGGTATTCTGGTTTGCCCGGGGTAAGCATGTTTTGTTTTATCAACAGCCCCTTATAAAGGACCAACATGCCATTTAGCGACACGTCCGCAAGCTGTTGAATAAGGCCCAGGCTCTTAACACCAGGTATTTTGTGGAGTTCTCCTGCCACCTCGTTCCCCTGTTCCAAGGCTGTGAGCCAATTCCGTGCTCTGTCGGGGCTGGACATTAATTTGTCTAGCTCCTCTTTGGTCTCCGTTGTCAGATTGCCATTGGTCATTCCATCTACTGTGAAATCGGAGTCCAGGTTCTTGAACATCGACTCCAAAGAGGCATCTTCCTGTATTACGTTGAGTTCTTTCAGGTATTTGAACGCCCATTCCATACAGGCTCTTCTTTTTCGCAGAACCTCCTTGTTATGCTGCAATCGTTTGATGAGGTTTACATACCCTTCTCGAATGGCTGCCGTGCTACGGTCTTCAATAGCCTTTCGTTTTAGATCATATTCGCGTGCCCCCAACAGATTAAAACCCGAGGCCGTGCTTTGATGGGACAGCCAGGCCAATCTGGCGAGTAACCTACCTCGCTCTTGCCGGACGTCTCTCTTCTTTGCGTCGCTCATGTTTTCGGTCAATTTCTGTTTTTTCAGCGCAGCGAGGATCTCCTTCATCTGGTCTGCAATCGACGGCCCCTCGTGGTCCTCCTTAAGCTGTTTGGCTCGGTCTTCAAGCTCTTTAAGAGATAGATTCTTCAAGCTGTCTTTGTAAGCCCCTATCCTCGCATTGGATTGATTTACGAGGTCGGCCATCTCCTTTTCCTGGGCTTTCTTTCCCAACGCATTAAGCAGTTCTTGTTCCGCCTCCACCAGACTTTGGAGGGTTGCTCTTGTTTTGGCCCGGGCGTCTTTGAGCAGTTCCTTCTGATGTTCAAGCTGTTTGGGCAGGTTGTCGTGCACGAAATGGTAATGTGCCGTCCCGCCAGGCAGCGCATTCTTTTTGTAGTTTTGCATTAGGTCCTTGCGGGTAAGTTTCCAGGGTAGAGTCCTCAGCCATGGAGCTTCCCCATCCTGCCTCCACTTCTTCAGCAAGGTCTCCACCACTTTCTTTTCCGTAATCTCTTCTCTCGCTTCTTCTGCACTGCGGTATGCATCCTTATGGTCTTCTTCACGCTGTCCGTGTCGGGGCTTCAGCAACCTTTCGAACAAGTTTAGCTGAGCTTTCGTACGATCGATTTCGTCGGATATCCCTTTCTCCGTGGCACGGTTCTGGTCCGCAGTTTCTCGGAGCTCGTTCACTTTTTGCTCGGCCTCGTGAATGGTGATGGGCTCGGCATAGGCGCTGGAGGCCGCCAGCAATAGGGGCAGTACGAAGAGGCTCGTCTTCATTCAATGATTCTCCAGCAAGTGTGCGCGATAAGAGTAGGCCTATGAGATGGCTTCAAGCAAGTACGGCGAAGGTGTTGAGAACGAGGTGTCTTATGGGATCGCCTGATTATCCGATGCGGTGCGAAATCTACGCATCTCCCTGGGAATCGGCTTGTGATTAGGTGAACTGCTACCTTGAACATGGTAGGCTGAACGTTCCATTGCAGAGATGAGGATCGGATGCGAATTGCAAGCCTATGTGCAGCCCTAATGTTTTTCCTGGTCGGGAACGCCTGGTCGGTTCCGGGGCCATTGAGTCCCGAACAGTTGGCCGATCTGGCCGATCTGCATATCGTCGGGCAGGTATCGTCCGTGGAGTGTACTGGACCGACGGTTTCTGGTGATGGTGGGGCAACAACCAGCTTCTACCGGGCGGCAGTGTTAATCATAACCCTCCACGATGGTGACGCGGCAGAGGGAGATATTGTCTACACGGATTTCGAAAGGAACGATTGGAATGGCAATCCTCCTCTTTGTGGCACAAGCGGGCCTGCGTTTCCCCAGGGTTTGATCGCCGAGATGTATCTGGAAGCTACCGACGTGGCGGACGCCTATAAGTCCGTGCATTGGAACGCTGTCACAGAGGTTGAAGGAAGTGACGCGCAGGAGTTACCGTCCTGCGATGAATGGGTTGAGCCTACGGACGCCGGGGGGGCAGAAGATGCCGGGGGAAGTTCCGATGATACCGGTGGCGATGAAGATGCAGGGGGGAGTCCGGTAGATGCCGGGAGTTCCAGTGAAGATTCATCGGAAGAGCCCGACTCCGTCGATGGGGGAGGAGGGACGCCAGAGGTTAGCGAGGACACGAACTCGGGTGAGGGCGAGGTCTCTGTGGCTGCTGATGCTGGGGCTCCGGCCGAAGATACGGGGAGCACGAGCAGCTCGTCAGGAGGGTGTTCTGTAGCAGATAAGCCCGCGCATGGTGCGTGGTTGATGATGACTCTTCTTCTGGGTTTGGTTGTCGTATGGCGCCGTTCACGGATAATTCGAGCGTGATGAAGCCGTCACTACGTACCCTCGTCTGCACAGCTCTCCTATGGATCGGCCTGGCTGGCTGTGGGGCCGAATCGGCTGGCGATGCAGACGTGGATTCGACGGTCCGGGAATTCCAGCTCCTCACCTATAATGTGGCGGGGCTGCCCCAGGGGTTGTCGAGCTCCAACCCTGAGCTGTACATCCCCATGATCAGCCCACTTCTCAACGCGTATGATGTGGTCCTGGTACAAGAGGACTTCTGGTATCACGACGAGTTATCTGCCGCTGTGGAGCTTCCGTACCAATCCGAACCCATGTGGGAGGAACCCACCATCGAGACCATGGGGGATGGGCTGAACCGATTTTCGACGTTCCCCTTCACAGACCATATTCGAGTCGTCTGGCCCAACTGCCATGGCCATCTGGATTGTGCCAGCGACTGTTTGGCGACCAAAGGCTTCTCCGTTGCACGTACAGAATTGGAAGAAGGGGTCTTCGTGGATATCTATAATCTACACGCCGAGGCGGGTGGGTGCCCAGAGGATTACACGGCTCGTAGAGAGGGGGTCCTGGCCTTAAAAGATCATATTCTAGAGCATTCGGACGGTGAGGCGATCCTGGTCGCGGGGGATTATAATCTCTCCGAATCGGATCCTCAGGACAAAGAGCTGTTGGAGGAGTTTCGAACGTTGACGGGGTTGGAGGAGACCTGTGCAAGGCTCAGCTGTGGCGTCGACAGTATCGACAAGATCATGATTCGCAGTTCCGAGTCTCTGGAGTTGATCCCTCTTCAATGGGAGATCCCCTCTAATTTCGTTGATGCGAATGGAAACAACCTCTCGGACCATCCACCCATTGTAGGGCGGTTTGGCTGGAAGATGCGTTGAGAACTGCTCTGGGGTCGTGGTATCTCTTGATACGAACTGTGAATCGGAATGGTAGAGTACCGTATGCTTGATTCTATGTGGGACATCACCCTTGCTCTAGCTCCCTGGCTTTTGCTCGGGACCTTGGTCGCGGGATTGCTTCACGTACTCTTGCCACCTGGTTTTGTCCGGCGGCAGCTACGCGGCCGCTTTGGTGTTCTTAAGGCGGTAGGACTGGGCGTTCCGCTGCCTCTTTGTTCCTGTGGTGTGATCCCAGCGGGTCTGGGCTTGAAGCGCGACGGAGCGAGCAATGGGGCGTCGATCGGGTTTCTAATCAGCACGCCCCAGACCGGCGTGGATTCGGTCTTTGTTAGCGCGTCCTTTCTGGGCTGGCCGTTCGCTCTGTTCAAAGTGGTGGCTGCGCTGGTGACAGGGCTCATCGGTGGGCTGTTTACGGATTGGGTGGATACGGAGAACCAGGATACAAATAACGACGTAGAACCCAGCCACGCCCCCGAACGAAGCGTGCAGGAGATGGTCTGGCATAGTCTCGATATTGTTCGGTCCATCTGGGTCTGGTTGGTGGTTGGTATTGTCGCGTCGGCCCTCATACAGAACTATGTGCCGGACTCCTTCTTTGGCGATGTTTCGGGACATGGTGATCTCCTATCGATGCTCGCGATACTCGCGGTATCGCTACCTCTGTATGTCTGCGCCACGGCCTCTGTCCCGATCGCGGCCGCCTTTGTGGCTGGAGGAATGCCAGCAGGGGCCGCAATCGTCTTTCTTATGGCTGGTCCGGCCACAAATGTAGCTACCGTGGGTGCCGTATACCGTGGATTTGGGCGTCGGGCGCTGACGATCTATCTTCTAACGATCGTTGTTGGGAGTATGTTGGCGGGCTTTGCTTTTGAAGAGATCTTGAGCCAGACCGATGCCAGCGGGCAGGTTGAACATCTACATGAGGCCTGGTGGGCGGTAGCTTGCGGTGTTGTATTTTGTGGGCTCATGGGCTTCTTCGCCATAGAAGAGCTGCGCAACCGCCTACGTCGCGCAGCTACCCTGGATGGGGAAGGGGCCACGATTCACGAGCTCTCTGTGGCGGGTATGACCTGTAACGGATGCGTGAATAAGCTACGGGGACGACTCGAAGCACTCGAAGGGGTGGCAGCGGTAGAGGTCTTTCTTGAGCCGGGCAGCGCCAGAGTGCAGGGAACCATCACCGTGGATCAGTTCCGTCAGACGATTGAAGACGCGGGCTTCACGCCTGTTTGATTGGTGTGATCAGGGCAGTGCTAAACCACTATGCATGAGGTTCAGCAGATCGGCGTCGCGATCCGCGCTCAGTTCCCAGTTCATCATGCCGCCGAGTTGGTGTTCGTTCACATAGTCGATCTTGGCTTGCACGGATTCCTGGTCATCATAGCTGATGAAGACCTGCTGACTGGCACTATAGATCCAGGGCACGAGAGCCTCTGCGTGAAACGAGCGTACCCAATCCCCCTGGCCGACATAATTGGCTTTCAAATCGGAGTAATCGAATACGCCTGCTTCCCACGTTCCCGGTGGTACAGTTCCCGAGGCGGTCTGGTATAGGCCGTTGTTGGTCGTGGGAACACCTCCCCACCCGCGCCCATAGAAGGCGGTCCCGACCACGATCTTTTCGGACGGAACACCGAGGGATAGATAGGTCTGTACTGCTTCATGCAGGGTACGTCCCGCCGCTCCTCCCGCAGGATCATCCGTTGTGGGGTACAGCGCTGCGTTGAAGTTCGTTTTGCTATCCCATCCACCATGAAAGTCGTAGGTCATCAGATTGATCCAATCGAGGATGACGGCCAACTCCACCACCTCTAGATTCTCGAGGGTGGTGGGACCCGCAGGAGCTGCGATGGTGAGAAGATAGTCTTTTCCAGTGCTCTCGGTGAGGGCGTTCAGTTGGTTTCGGAACTCGGCCATCAATAGAGTGTAGTTTTCTTTGTCGGCGGGGACGCCCGGGTTGAGGCCTCCGCCCACCGGATATTCCCAGTCCACATCGATGCCGTCGAAACCATAGTCGGTCACGAACATCAGGCAGGAGCTTACAAATTGTTGGCGGCTGGCCTCGGTCATCGCTACGGCCGAGAAATTCCCCGACCAGGTCCAGCCACCAATGGAGATGAGCGTCTTGAGATGGGGGTGCTGCTCTTTCAGCAGAAGAAGCTGGTAGAAATTCCCTGCAAGCGGTTGATCCCAGGTGTCACCAGGGTAGGTCTTGTCTACATCGGCCCAGGGATCCCCCAGAACACACTCTCCCGAGGGGCTGATATTGGCGAAGGCATAGTTGATATGGGTCAGCTTATCCGCCGGTATATCCATAACATGGTAGTTCCGGGCGTAGATGCTCCAGGCCGGAAAGTAGCCGATACTACGTTTCGCTGTTGGAGTAGAACCCTGGCTATCGGCCTGCACGTCGGCTTGCGCATCGGGCTCTGCGTCGGGTGTCGCATCAGACTGTACATCGGGCTCAGCATCCGGCGTGGTGTCGGGCTCTGCGTCGGGGGTTGCATCCGATTGCACATCGGGCTCGGCATCTGGCGTGGTATCGGGCTCGGCATCTGGCGTGGTATCGGGCTCGGCATCTGAGGTTGTCTCGGGCTCCGCATCAGCCGTGACATCAGGCTCGGCATCAGGGGTTGCATCGGGCTGTACATCAGCCATGGAGCTATCGGATGGAGGGGTGCAGTCCGGTACGACGACGATCGTCTCCTTGCCACAATGAACCAACAGGCACAGACATCCGAGCAGAACAAATACGCGCATTGAGAAGACCTCGAAGGAAGCAGGGGTTAGCAACCGAAAGAGTATGCCAGTTTCCAGATTATGCGTCTTGTACGGTTGGTTCATTTTCTAAGGGTATTCCCCTTGGAACGACCCGCATGACCACGTTCTGCGTCTGGAAATCGTTGACGTGGGTTGTGAAGTCCGATAGCTCACCGGACAGCTATCCCACGGTTTCGAGCGAACTGCGACAGGAGCATCCGCTATGGTATCTACGATCTTCAATCCCGAAAAATGGCGTAAAGTCGACGGATTCGACTTCCAGGACGTGACCTATCATAGAGCCATTGATCAGGGGACGGTGCGCATCGCTATCGACCGCCCAGATGTTCGCAATGCCTTTCGTCCGCAGACAGTGGACGAGCTCTATCAGGCCCTGGATCATGCGCGTATGACCAGTGATGTGGGCTGCGTTCTACTCACGGGAAACGGCCCGTCTTCAAAAGATGGCGGTTGGGCGTTTTCCTCGGGTGGCGATCAACGGATCCGGGGACGAGATGGCTACAAATACGAGAACCAGGATCAGCAAGTCGATCCAGCACGACTCGGTCGCCTACATATCCTTGAGGTGCAGCGTCTGATTCGCTTTATGCCCAAGGTCGTCATTGCCGTGGTTCCGGGCTGGGCCGTAGGAGGAGGGCATAGCCTTCATGTGATCTGCGATATGACGGTAGCGAGCCGGGAACACGCCATGTTCAAGCAGACCGATCCCGATGTGGCCAGTTTCGATAGTGGATATGGTTCGGCCTATCTGGCCCGTCAGGTGGGCCAGAAACGGGCCCGTGAGATCTTCTTCCTGGGCCGTAATTATACGGCGCAAGAAGCGTTCGATATGGGCATGGTGAACGCGGTGGTAGCCCACGAAGAGCTGGAAGACCTTGCTCTGGATTGGGGTAGGGCCATCAATGGGAAATCACCGACGGCTATGCGTATGTTGAAGTTTGGCTTCAACCTCATCGACGACGGTCTTGTTGGCCAACAGCTTTTCGCTGGTGAGGCGACGAGATTGGCCTATGGTACGGACGAAGCGCGGGAAGGGCGAGATGCTTTTCTCGAGAAACGGGACCAGGACTATGATGGTTTCCCCTGGCACTATTAGAACGTCTGGTCGATCTATTCGACGATGACGGTCTTAAACATATCGAATAGGGCTGCATGCCCGGCATCACTGGGGTGAATGCAGGTCTCGTCGAAATAAATCTCTGTATCCGGCCCAAGATAACATTCGTTATTCACGTCTGCGTTGGGGCCCGTCGCCACGTAGCCATGGCCACAGAAGTGTTCCAATGACCAGATCACATCGGTCTGGGTTTCGACCGCGATCTTTACATATTGTTCGAGAATATAGATGACGATCTCTCGCTGGATTTCCGGGTTGGCCCATTCGTCAAATCCGATAAGGCCGGCCGCCGGGCAGGACGATACGTTCCCGGTGGCGTCGGTGAATTCAAAAGGATTGGCGAAGATCACGTAGGAACCATTGGGGAAGCGTTCTGGGTCCGTCAGCCATTCAACGGCTTCGCGGAGATAGTCGACCGTGGCATAAGCCACAGCCCAGGTTGCAGGGTATCCTGCTGCCACTTCGGCTGAACTGGCTTCGGCCCCGAGTTCGGTAATCTTTGAGATGTCATTACCTCCCATGGTGAAGAAGATCAGCGTCTTCTTCGTACTTCCACCCGTTGGAAAACAACTCTGAATCTGCTTTTTCCCGTCCAGGAAATCATCCGTGCGGGCACCCCAGTCGGCGCAATTCCAGAAATCTCCTGACTTCTTCTTACCTGCACTTCCGCTTATGTAGTCGTAGGTCTTCCAGAGTCCCCAGTCGATGAAGTTTCCTTTATCCACGTTGAAGGTGGTGGCCAACCATTCGGCGAGGAGGTTCCGGAAGAAGTGGCTGTTGTCGACAGACAGGGGGTGAGCCAGGTTCGGCGTGCCTTGACTCACGGAGTCTCCCATAACGACGACCTGTTGGACGCCAATGATGTCCTGGTGGTTGGTCCCGAAACAATGGGATCCGACGATCGGCGCGAATTGATCGTAATCGGGGGTGGACTTTGTTGGGTCGGTGGAACCGGAAAAACAAAGGTCTGCGATGGTTGTAGTTGGAACATCTGCTGGACTCGTATCGTTCGTGTCTTCAACTGTACCGGTCTCGGCGATCTCAGTGAGGGTGTCGGCTGTGCCTACCTCGGCGGCGGATGTGTCGTTCAGCTCGGGCGGATCTGCGTCTGTGGTCACCGTCTCTGGGGCGTTGCTGTCCGATGGATCTGTAGCATCCAACGTAGTCGAAACATCCGAGGTAGCCCCCCCGCTGGTATCGGGCAGGGTAGAGCTTGTGTCGTCTGACGAGCAGCCAAAGAATCCAAAAAGAAGTAGGAATACGAGGGGATAGCGGATGTGATTGGTATGCATGAACACTCGAATAGTGCGTAGGAAAGGCTGCATTCTGCCCCTGGATTTCAGCTAAAGGCAATGAATTGGTTGAAACAGCCAATGGTTGAGATCAGACTTTTCATGCCAAGGCATGGCAGGATGTAGCCAAAAAAAACGTGATTTTGTAGAAACACTGCTATAAAACTCCCGTCCCGTTGAGGAAAGCCGTGCGTTTCAAGATTCAACATATTGCCGCTGAGAAGCTGGCTTCGGCGTATACGCCGACGCAGCATAGGATCAACCAGATCGGTGTGTTCCTATATGTGGCCTTATGTGGAACCGGTCTGTTTCGTCTTGCCAATGTGGTGCCTGCCGAGTTGGCCTGGATCGTAGGGGTCGGTGCATTCGTAGGTATTCTTCTGTCGGATATGTTCACAGGCTTTGTGCATTGGGGCTGTGACACATTTGGTCGGTCCGACACCTTTTTCTGGGGCCGGATCTTTATCCGATCCTTTCGTGAACATCATGTGGATCCCTTGGCTATTACGCGCCACGATTGGGCGCAATGCAATGGTGAAGCCTGTCTTGTCGGTATTCCGTTAACACTTCCATTGGTGCTTTTTCTTCCTGGCGCCGGAAGTGGCTGGGTCATCTTCTTCTGGAGCTTGGCGTTCTTCATGCTTGTCTTCTCGGCCTTAGCGAACCAATTCCATAAATGGGCTCATCAAAAAGAGACCCCACCATTGGTCGGATTTTTACAGAAGACGGGGATATTGATGTCCTTTCGGCATCATCAAAAGCACCACAGAGCCCCGTATACGAAAGGCTATTGCATCACAGTCGGCTGGATGAATCCCATTCTCGATCGAATCGGTTTCTGGCGTTTTATGGAGAACGTATCGATGCGGATCTGGGGCAATCTTCCCCGTGAGGATGATGTGGGGACCGAGGGTGCCCTCCAGATCATGGAGCATCTGGAGATGAAAATCCCCCCCAACGTTCGCGTACAGCTAGACGCCCATACAAGTCGAAGCTGAAAAACTCCGGGTTGGTGGAGCCGAAGCCGCCTTGAGTTGGCTTCCTTTGTCTGCTAATTTATCCCCTTCGTGCGATGGGATGTTTCGCATAGAGTGGTGCAGTAATCATGATTTGGGCCTTTAGGGGGAGAGAATAATGTTTAATCGATGTCGTCGTCTGTATTGGATACTGATGTGCGTTGCCTGGTTGGGGTTTGTTGCCTGTGGATCGGGCACCGACAATGGCGCTGGAGATAATGGTGGTACCGATACAGGACAAACGGATGAAGGCGGCACCGATGAAGGCGGCACGGATGAAGGTGGCACCGATGAAGGCGGCACGGATGAAGGCGGCAGCGATGAAGGCGGCACGGATGAAGGCGGCACCGATGAAGGCGGCACGGATGAAGGCGGCACCGATACAGGTGGCCCGGATGAAGGCGGTACCGATTCAGGCGGCACCGATGAGGGCGGCACCGATAGCGGCTCCGGAGATCCTTGCTTAATTATCAATTGTGGACCCGCGCCTGAGAATGGCTCCGTGGCCTGTGTGGATGGAGCTTGTGAAATCACCTGTAACGATTTCTACGAGCTCGATGGAGAGCTATGTGTCGACACCGATGAATGTGCGAACGAAAACGGTGGTTGTGGAGACGCGGATCTATTCCGATGTATCAATAATGAGGGGGCAGCTCCCGTCTGTGAAGATATCGATGAGTGCGAGACCGACAACGGCGGCTGCGGTGACGCGGCCTTCTGGTCCTGCACAAATAACGATGGTGCCGCTCCAACGTGCGCGGATATCGACGAGTGTCTGACCGACAATGGTGGTTGCGGTGATGCAACCTACACCACTTGTACAAATAATGAGGGTGCCGCTCCGACCTGCGCAGATATCGACGAATGTCTCGTTGATAATGGCGGTTGTGGGGACGTCAATGAGTACGTCTGCATCAACAACGAAGGTGCAGCTCCGACCTGTGAGGCCGTTGCTTGTACTGGAAATGAGATGTGGGTCGGTGATGGCTGGTGTGATGACAGCAACAACAACGCGACCTGCAGTTGGGATGGTGGCGATTGCTGTGAATCGGCCTGTGTATCGGCAAGCTACACATGTGGCGCGAACAACTACGATTGTTTAGACCCCAATAGCTGTGAAAATACAGAAGCGGGTTGCGGTTGCCTTCTCGATAATGGTGGCTGCGGTGATCCCATGTATTGGACCTGTGCAGAGGGCGAGGGCGCCGTAACCTGTACGGATATCGACGAATGCGCCACCGATAACGGTGGCTGTGGCGATCCGGCTATGTATACCTGCAGCAATAATGATGGCGCTGCACCGACCTGCGAAGAGATAGCCTGTGAGGGCAATATAAACTGGGCCGGTGATGGATATTGTGACCCGGACAATAATAATGCGCCTTGCGACTTTGATGGTGGCGATTGTTGCGAGTCCACGAACGCCTCTTGTGCTGGAAGCACATTCTACCCCTGTGACTGCCAGGATCCAGACTCCTGCGAAGGCCAGGGCGGAGATGCTTCGACGAGCGGGGACGGGTCCTGCGATGAAGGTAATAACAACGCCGTATGCGGTTATGACGGTGGCGATTGCTGCAACACCAATTCCTCGGGTGATGGCTATTGCGATAACGTAAATAATAATGAGATCTGTGGCTGGGATGGCGGCGATTGCTGTGGGTCGACCTGTGTAAGTGGTGCCACCTTTGCCTGTGAGTCCGGCGGCTACAACTGCCTCAACCCTGATGCTTGTGAGAGCTATCCCGATACGGAATTTCTGAGTATTGGTGATGGTACCTGCAATACCGGCAATAATATCGAGCAGTGCGGGTACGATGGCGGAGATTGCTGTAACGCGAGTTGGGATGGTGACGGCTACTGCGATGGCGTTAACAACACGCCTGTATGTGGGTTCGACTCCGGTGACTGCTGCGAGTCCGTGAATGCCGACTGTGCGACTAGCGGGACGTGGCCCTGCGACTGCCAGGATCCTGCAGCCTGCGATAGCAATGAGGCGGCAGATTTCACCAAGATTGGTGATGAAATTTGTGACTTAAGTAATAATAACGAGGCCTGTGGTTGGGATGGCGGTGACTGCTGCAATGCAAGTTGGTACACCGATAGTTTCTGTGATGCTGTAAACAACAACGAGCTCTGTACCTTCGACGGTGGCGATTGTTGTGCAAGCACCTGTGTGGAAACCACAATATCCTGTGGCGGCCTCGGTGGTGACAGCTACGACTGCGTAGATCCAGCGGCCTGTGACAGCCATGATGGCACCGACTATACGGCCATCGGGGATGGTACCTGTGATGACGGAAACCGGATCGCGCAATGCAGTTTCGATGGAAACGACTGCTGCGATACGGATGGTGGAAACACCGACTGGATCACAGACTCCTACTGTGACGCTTCGAACAACATCAACACCTGCTCTTACGATGGAGGAGACTGTTGTGAATCGACCTGTGTGGAAATGGGCGGCATCTATGAATGTGGTGATGGCAGTGGATTCGCCTGCATCGACACCGAAGCCTGTGAAAACAGTGCAGAAGGGTGCTCCGATCCGGGCGATCCCTGCGCTGTGGATAACGGCGGCTGTGGTGATGCTATGTACGTAACCTGTAGTGATGCAGGCGACGGTACCGCACAATGTGATGATATCAACGAGTGTGAAGTCGACAACGGTGGTTGTGGCGATGCCGATTTCTTCAGCTGCGTGAACAACTACGGTGGGGAGCCTACGTGCGAGGAGCTCAGTTGTAGCAATCCAGCCTGGTCGGACGACGGATTTTGTGATCCCGGAAATAATAACGGTGGTTGTGATTGGGATGGCGGAGACTGTTGTGAGTCTTCCAACGCCGCTTGCGCTTCAAGTGCGATCTTCCCCTGTAACTGCCAGGATCCGGCCGCTTGCGATAGCCTCGAAGATTCAGACTTTACGGAGATCGGTGATGGTATCTGTAATACGGCGAACGACAACGAAGCCTGTTCTTATGATGGCGGAGACTGTTGTAATGCAGGCTGGCTCGCAGATGGGATGTGTGATGGCATCAATAACAACTCCGCTTGTGGATACGACGACGGGGATTGTTGCGAATCGGTAAATCCAGATTGTGCCGAGTCTGCAGTCTTCCCGTGTAACTGCCAGGACCCCTCTCGTTGTGATTCCTACCCGGGTACCGACTTCAGCAAGATCGATGACGGCATCTGTGATTCAGGGAATCTCCTCGTACAATGCGGTTATGATTCCAACGACTGCTGCGAGTCTGTTGGTGGTATCGCCTCCTACCTTGCAGATGGCTATTGCGACACTCCCACGAACAACAACGCGGCGTGTAGTTACGACGCGGGTGATTGTTGCCAATCCACCTGTGTGGATGCGGCATACGAGTGTGCCGCATCGGGGGAGACCTGCTTTGATCCTCACGCCTGCGAAAATACCGAGGAGATCTGCGGAGCGGAGTAAGGTCTGATCTAGAAAAGGGTGGAGCCGTATGGTCGGCTCTGCCCTTTCTTATTGGAACAGATCGAGTCGTTCCTCGAACCCATGCTGGTCCGGCGGCCCCTCGCAATATAGGTAGTGAGCGACTTCGTCCTTCTGGAGAGCAACGATAGTGGCAGAACGCGTGCCAAATAGTGGTGTGCGTACACAAATTCGCGATATTTCACGGATCACATCCGCGTCGAATGGCAGATTCCGATCCGGAACCACGGCGGGCGTTGTTCGATCAGCTAGTAGACGTTGGCAGCCCAGGGAAAGGCCGGACCAATCCTCTTCGGCAAATTCCTGGTAGAGCTCGGTCGCGCGCGCGACGGCCGGAAACGCGGGGTCGTTCAGGCGACCATTCGGCAATACATGGACTCCTGGTGTGAGGTCGACCAACTCTGGTTCGGGATTCTCGTCGCGAATGTAGGCAATATGCACGCCTTCGGCGGTCCCAAAGACCAGATTGCATGGGTTGTATTCCTGAGCATGCAGTGATTGGACATAGGAACGGGAGTCACGCCCCTGACGTAGAAGCTCCATGATCAAGGCACCGCGAGATGCCCGCTTTTCATCGACGGCCGTCTCGGGTCGCTGGTTTGTAAGCGCCGCAAAGAAACCGTCGCGGGTTACTCCCATCCAGGTTCCGCCCGCTCGAAGGTCGCGACCCCCTACGGCACCCACATCGGCATCGAGAATTTGGCACGCACCGGTGGGGCGATCAAAAAACTCTTCGCGGTTTGCGGCGACAAGCAGGGGGTATTGCGGATGTACCTGATAGGCTAAAACGAGGGTACACATAGCTTGACTGACGTGGGTTATCTCTGCGGTGAGTTCATACGAGGGATGACTCCCTGGCTAAGCAGCGCTAACTGGTCACGATGGTGTTGGTACTGCTTTGATGCTCGCTGTAAGGTACGGATATAGGTCACCATTTGTCGAACAAGAGTACGGGCAGGTCCGTATCTCCGGTTTTCGTAATAGATCTTTCTGTATCCTTTGCTGATCGCATGGAATCGACGTTGGTTTTCGAGCATCCGCGGAACCACATCGGAGATTGTGTTCACAGCCCTACGCATTTCATCAATATGCATTCGTACGGTCTTGAGCGGTGGCGGGCGTTTGCCTTTAGCAACGGAATTGGCTGCTACGGCTCCAATTCCTACGATAACAATGGCAGAGTCCTTTTTCGCGAACGCCAGGATCTTGGTCCCAGCGTCGGTCTCTTTCTTATATATCCGCTTTGTTTTCCGTACATCTAGAGAGCTGGTGCATCCAGAAAACAGCAGCCCCACAACCAGGAGCGCAGCCAGACGAATTTTTATCGCTCGATTGCTCATGTCCAAAAACGGGGACTAGTGTCGAGGTCTCCGGTAGCGGATACGGAGGCGTTCGGCGTGACGTCGGACCTGTTTCCGATGTCGTTTATAGTCCTGTCCTGCGTTGGTAAAGGAGCGCAATAGCTTGTTCATATTTCTATGAATCGTCTTTGCTGGCCGGTATTTGGGATCCTTATCTTTGATTTTTCGATGACCGCGCGTGAGCTTCTTGAAGCGACGGTGGTTGTCGACCATACGAGGGATGAGGGCAGCCATATCGGTATGAGCGGCGCGCATACCCTGGATATGGATACGAATCTTGGCTAACACCGCGGGCTTCTTTCCCGTCTTTCGTACCCATGTTCGTATCGCACGAACGATCGCGTCGGTGTCTTGATCCACCTCTGCAGTGATTCGTTTCGCTTTCTTGATGGTCTTATGGTAGCTCCGGTTCGCTTTCGGCACCGAGATATAGAAGACGCATCCAGAGAACAGGAAGCTCAGCGCCAACAGCCCCATCAAGAGCCGTGTTCGTGCGAATAGTTTCATGGTCACCCCCAGCGGTAAAATCGATCTGTATTGTGCCTGCCAACGGTCTGTTTGCCAAGTGACCAGGAATCGGAATTCGCGCAAAACATATGGTTCTTTTGAAACTTTGGGGACAAAAGGTAAAACCAGGGGGGACCATACCAACGAATATTTATGAGGTTTTTATGTTCCGCGGGTTGATAACTGCGATGTTTAGTCTGGCGGTAGCCGTCTCCTGGGCGGCGGAACCAACGCCCGTGAGTCTGACTCCAAATGGCCAGGTGCGGGTCCGTATGCTGCACCATCAAGGAGCCGACTTCGCGGCGGGCAATACAACGAATACGCTGCACCAACGAACGCGGTTCGGTTTACATACGGCGGTATCGGAACAAATAGGGCTCTTTCTTCAGCTTCAGGATGTGCGGGTCTGGGGGGAAGAGCTGGATCCTCTACGGGATGGAAACGCCGAGGCCCTCGATATGCATCAGGCCTATGGCATCTTACGTCCGACCGATCGCTTTGAAATTCGACTGGGGCGGCAGGAGCTCCATTTCCTCAACCAGCGAATTCTAGGCGAGGACGATTGGTTTGATTCAGCCCGTAGCTTTGACGGATTGCGTCTACGCTACGGTCGAGATTCCATTCTATTCGATGTGTTCTACAGCCATGTGAGTGAAGACGTCAGTACTCTGGGAGATCTCGGGACCGTCAATATGGAGGCGATTCCAAATGGGACGGATCAAGATCTGGTAGGCCTCTGGTTTCAATTCAAGGCATCACCGTCCCTTGAGTTCAATATGCTGAAACTGGCGGATATGGATGAGATCATCGATCACATGCGCTTCACCACCGGGATCCTGGTCCGTGGAGACCTGGGCCGCGGTGTGGATTATTCGGTTGAGGGCTATTATCAGTTCGGAGAACGTGAAGAGGGGATTCGGTACAATTCCTATCTCGCGGCCCTGGAGTTGGGCATGCTCCTTCCAGTGATTCGACACCCCCGTCTGGCGTTATTCGCAGAAGCGGTCTCGGGTGATGACGATCTTACGGACAGCACCGAAAAGGTGTTCTCTGCCCCCTACGCTTCCTCGCATCGATTCTATGGCTTGATGGACTACTTCCGTGATCTGCCAGGGGATACGGCCTATCTGGGGCTTCTTGATGTGGGAGCAAAGATAACCTGGTCACCGCTCTCTTCGCTGCGGTTGGAGCTGGTGGCTCACCATTTCCGATCCATGGTCGAATCGGCGGATGGGTACAACTACTTTGGCTCGGAGCTGGACTTTACGACCCAGTACAAGCTCATGGAACATACCTGGCTGGAGCTCTGGTACTCCGGCATTTTGCCCGGTGCGTTACTGACGAATACCCGTCCGGGAGATGGCATGGAGCACCGGGGTGGAATCACCTTCGATATGAAGTTGTAGAGCCGATACGCCGGGCTATGAACCGGTTGACGATCAAAGAGAGTATGGTACGGTTCGACCAACTGCACGGGGTGTCCTGCTAGACGGTAGGGCTGAGAAAGACCCGGTGAACCTGATCTGGATCATGCCAGCGTAGGAATGCGGTAGCGACGAGTCTACGGACCTCGTTCCGGGCATGATTTCGAAGAACGCATGTCCAAGCCAATCTATCTATTTCTAGTTTTCCTATTGTTCTGGCCTCTGTCTGCACAGGCCTTCGACGCCTTCAATGACAGTCGGGTACCGGCAAATTTTGTGGTTCGAGGGGCGGATGGCCTACGTCTTGGTTTGAAGGGTATTGCGGAGTTGTCCTGGCGGGATATCGAAGGTCGGGGGGGTGTAGGGCACGACAGTCTTACAGACACGGTTACGCTCGGCACCCGAAGCGGTCACGCCAATGTGGACGGTTTACGGCTCGCGTGTCGCGTAGAGACGCCCGAGGACCTGGCCTTCTATTCGGCCTTTGCCTTTGATGAATATGGATCTCGGGCCGAAGGCGCCTGGTTTGATCATCGGGTTCGGCTGGGTCCTGGAATGGGTCTTCACACCGAGATCGGATTGCACACCCCCTTTGTGGCGGTAGACGATAAGACCAGTCGCCCGCCCATCGCTGCGCGCATCTACTGGGGTTCGCCCGAGATGCATATCTGCAGTGTTCTCAGTGGGGGAGGGGTCCTGAATTGGTGGGCTGGCGTCAGCATGGCCATGATGCGCCCACTTGATGCGGCTCCAATTAACGACGCCTCAGAGCGACAGGGGACGGTGGCGGTATTGAGTTATGGGCCGGCTACAACCTTCTCGGGTAACCAACCCGTCTTTGGTGGAAGAGCAGGCCTTCAGATGGGAGGGTTCTCGTTGGAGGGGTTCGGTTATGGCGGCAAGCTCTCCGCCTTACGCGGAACCGACGAGTTGCGGAACCGGCTGGCCCACTTTGCCTTGCTCCCGGGCTATAATAGCGCCGACCCTCGTTCCCAGGATCGCACCTTCTGGTGGGCCGGGGCTCGGATGGAACTTAACCTTGGCGGGGTGGAAGCTCGGCTTGAATGGTTGGAGTCGCAGGAGAGCCTTCTGCGACGTCACACCGCCTATGCGCAGTTGGGTTATGTCTGGGCCCTTCGTCCCAATGAACGCTGGCTGCGTACCCTCGAACTGCGTGTTCGCGTGGAACGCTATCAGATCCGTTCGGCCTCGGATCCTCTTACCCCCGAGGCGTCCCTACGGGTTGTGGATCCGAGTCAGGCTCTGACGTGGGATTACCAGCTGGCCACCGTGGCCCTCTCCACTCGGCTCTACCGGGACCTGCTGCATGCTCATCTCGAAACCAGTTTTATCAAGGAGAGGAATGGTGCCCCCCTGCTCGGGATCGCCGACCAACCCATCGACAACAACGAAACCACGATTCAATTGGAACTACGGTTCTAACACTCTGGAGACACCCATGAAGATCCGATCTCTATGCGTTCTATTCTGCTTTTTGCTGCTGACAGCCTGCAGCGATCCTGAGCCCGGCACTCCGACCGAGCTGGGCTGGAAGGGCAAACATGTACAGACGATGCCCTTTGGTGCCGACGATAATAGTGAAGTCATTAAACTGCTACCATCCGGAGACCGAGCCGTAATGGTGGCTTCGAAGAGCCGGAAGATCACACTTCTTGAGGTCAGCCCGGACGAGGTGAAAGAGGTGGCGAGCGTAAAACTCTTCGCCGAGGATGCGAGTGATAGCGAGTTGACCCATATCGACTTCGACAGTGAGGGACGTTTTGCCGTGGTCACCCGCACTCTGCCCATCGTGGAAGAGGGCGAACTGGTCGATTGTCGTGGTTCCCTGGTCTTTGTTGATCTCGCAGACGATACGTTTGGGACCGTTTTGCAGGAGGTGGAAGTGGGAGCTATGCCCGATGCGGTGGATATAAGCCCTGACGATCGCTATGTGGTGAGCGCCGACGAGGTGGACTACAACGATGGCAAATGTCCCCTGCCGGAGGTCGACCCATCGGTAACCGTTCTTGAGATACCCAACGTGGATCCCACGGCAACAACGGTGCGTGCGGTGATCTCCATGGTCTCCGATTCCGAGGGGGCCCGTCGTGAACCGGAACAGATCATCTTTGCGTCCGACAGCGATCATGTGGCGGTAACCCTTCAGGACACCCACGAGCTTCTCCTTTTTCAGCTCTCAGCTGTTCTCGATGCAGACGGTACCCTCGTGGAAACCAGCAGCGACCAACTTTCAGTGGTTCGGCTACCAAATCGAAGCTCGGGAGCCGAACCGTGGCCCGACGGTGTGCACAGCTTTGTGGATGCATCGGGCGCGGAGTATTTCGTGGTCGCGGGCGAATATAACGACACCCTCACGGTGCTCGACCTGGATGGCAACCTTGTGGTCAATCATGAGATCCAACCGGCCAATATGCCGGGAGATCTGCCTCGAAACCTTGAGTCGTGGAATCATGCACCGTTTCGACCCGATTCTCTGGCGAGTTTCCATTACGATGGTCACTCGTATATAGCGGCCAGCCTGAAGCACGCCGGCGCCGTGGGTGTATGGCGTGTGGATGATCCTCTTACTATCCAGATAGCCGATGTGGTGAAGATAGGCTTCGACGATCAGGGAACTGCTACGACGGAGAGCACCATCGGAACCGAGGGGATCAGCGCTAGCGCCGCGGGTCTGGTCCTGACGGCCAACGAGGAAGAGTCCTCGGTCTCTCTTGTAGCGCCGCTACTGTCCGGAGGCTCAGGGAGCGAGTAACTCCAGTAGATCGGCGCGGGTGATCCCCGCGCCACCGGTTCCGCCCCCAAGGGCGGCGTCGGAGAGGGCGCGTTTCTTCTCTTGAAGGACAAGAATACGCTCCTCTACGGTCTCGAGGCTTACCATGCGGTAGACCATGACCGGTCGCTCCTGACCAATACGATGGGCCCGGTCGGCGGCCTGGTCTTCTACAGCCGGATTCCACCATGGGTCCAATAGGAAGACATGGTCGGCCGCCGTGAGGTTCAAGCCGGTGCCACCGGCTTTCAGGGAGATCAGGAGGACCGGTGGACCTGCAGAGTCCTGAAAACTCTTCACCACTCCAGCGCGGTCCCGTGTGGAACCATCGAGTCGTAGATAGTTGATGCCCTGTTTTTCCAGGAGCGGCTCCACTTCATCGAGGAGCGATGTCCATTGGGAAAACACGAGCGCCTTATGGTCTTCCCAGACCACATCTTGAAGCTTCTCGAGAAGGAGTTCCATCTTGGATGATGTCGCACTCGACTGTCCTGGCACGAGATTTAGATGACAGGCCGCCTGACGTAGACGCAGAAGGGATTCGAGGGCCTTCATCACACTGCCACCCGCTTCCAATTGCTCCATTACTTCGGCACGGCTCGCCGCTCGAATGGAATCGTAGGCGTCACGCTCGTTGCTGGAGAGCTCCGAGTGCAGCACCATATCTGTACGTGGGGGGAGCTCTTTGGCCACATCTCGTTTGAGACGGCGTAAGACAAAAGGTCGGATTCGCTTTCGAAGCCGTTCGATGCTCGGTAGGTCTCCCTGCACGATGGGGTCAACGTACCGCTCCTTGAAGTCCGAGTATCCGCCGAGTAGTCCACGATTTACGAAGTGGAAGATGCTCCAAAGCTCTTCGAGGCGATTTTCCACCGGTGTACCCGTCATGGCCACACGGAAGCGCGCGTTGAGTGTATAGGCCGCTTTGGTGACCTGGCTTGAGACGTTCTTGATGGCCTGGGCCTCGTCGAGGACCACCGTTCCCCAGGATTCGGCGGCTAGTACCTCGGCGTCGAGACGTAGGATGGCATAGGTGGTTAGAAGCACGTCCCAGTCACCATCCAGCTTTCGTCGTGGTCCATGGTAGATCTTGGCGCGTAGACCGGGCCGGAACTTCTCGATCTCCTGGGCCCAGTTATGAAGTACGCTGGTCGGGGCCACCACCAGGGTTCGTCCCTCGAGGGCGCAGAGCACCTGCAGGGTTTTACCCAGGCCCATATCGTCCGCCAGGAGAGCCCCCAGGCCAGCCTTTTGCAGGAACCGTAACCAATGAACACCTTTGACCTGATAACCTCGTAGCTCGGCGGTCAGATCATCGGGTAGGTCCGCCTCAGGTATCCCGGTGAAGTCGTCGACGAGCACCTTCAATTCTCGAAGCTCTGGTGGTGCGGGGTATTCGAGTTGTTCGCATAGGTCCAGAAGGTCGGGGGTTGCGCTGGCGGGAAGTTCACCGTCTTCGCTGCGGGCCAACATCAGGTCGAGTACGCGGCCTCCGAATCGTTCCAACCAATCGCTGGGAAGGGGAGCCCAACCGCCGTCGATGAGCGGTACCAGATAGGCATCCTGCCTCCACGCATTGAGTACCGTCGTTGGATCGGCCTTAGCCTGGATCTCACGTTCTCCGTCCAAGCCCTGGGTATGGAATGCCAACTGAAAGTCCCGTCCTTCTACGGCAAAATCGGCGGAGAGTTCTGGGAACAATCGGAAGTTCTGGTGTGCGGTGCCTTCTACACTATCGGGCCAGGTGTCGAGCTTGGCGACAAAGTGCACCGCCGCTTCATCGGTAAAGACAGCGCGGCGGCCGGGTACCAGCCCCAACTCCGTCTGTAGTCGTTGGGTTAATCTCTCTTCCATACGTTCGTTACGAACGGGGATCGTTCCTTTTTGCAGGGGAGTCAGCCCAGTCGAATCCACACGTGCGATGGCCGGATCCCCGTATACAAGGGTCGGCAATACGGAGAGGGCGTGCCCTTGTGTTTCTACCGCGATGGCGATTCGGGGCGGTATGGTCTGAGTATCGGGTAATGCTGTTGTTTGGACCTGGACTGTCATCGTCTTGCGGTACCGTGGCAGTAGCTCATTGAGCAGGTACGCCATTCGGGTGGTGGGCATGACCCGCCCAGCCCGTAACTCTCGGGCCTCCTGGGGCTCCAGCCCGCCGGATCCCAGGGGCTGGATGATATCGCCACAGCGCACAAAGCCATTCTCAAACACTTCGTCTACATCGGTCGGATCGCAGAGCCGGACCAGGACCCCGTCGGGATGATCTTCGACCACAACCTCGGGAACCGACGGTGCCCCTCTGGTGCGCATCGTCTTGTCGTCCAGACGGATGTCACTGCACCCTTCGAGGGCCCGGAGAAGCTCGGGTTCCGTGCTTCGTAGAAGAATCGGGGCCGACGACCCACCCTGAAGCCGATAGTTCAACACCTGGTCAACGGCCATATCGGCCTTGGTCGCCATGATGCTGGGGCCAGCCGTTTGACCCGACAGGATCCCCACGAGTGAGCGGGTAAAGGGCGCTTCAGAATCTTCCTCTACCAGCATTCGGAGAAAGCCGAGTCCGCGGGGCTCACGGCTTAAGCGGTAGCTGATGGTCGCCTCGTTCTTATAGGAGCTGGGGAGTTCTTCTCCACGTCGTCTTGCTTTGTTCAGGGCGATGACCGCTGCGGCGGCATGAGCGCAGGCCTCGTCGTTGCTGGGGCATTCGCAAGACCAGTCTTCAAACTCTGGATAGAGGGAGACGGTGTAGCAGAGATTTGTGTTCTCCCGGGCCACTCGCAAGATCACCTCTTCACCATCGTCCGACTCACCGGAGACAGCTCCATGCCGCGCCAGAAGGACAGCCTTGGACCAGGTGTCCTGCGAACAGGACTCACGAATGGCTTTTAATAGTTCTTCCATCTCCCCACCTGCGAAGGACTGCGAGCCCTTCGCTCGACTTCATCCCTTACGAAAAATAGAAGGGAAATGGAACGGAAATGTTTTCAAAGTTCGGATGGATCAGGTGTCTGGCCTAATGGAAAGAACTGTTCTATCGTCCCGTGTATTGGTGGCGGGTTGAAGCCAGAAACAAGGAATGAGTGCGGTTATGATAACGGTGAATACGCTGGTCGAATTGGGTCTGGATCGAGACGCGGCAACGACGGCAGAGTCGATTCTGGCGAAGACATCCGACAAGACGGAGGCCTGGCGTCGCCTGTCGAAAGAGGTCCTTACACCAACGGTCCCTTTCGAGGTTCATCGCACCTTATTCGAAGAAACCTATGCCACCTGGGAACCGGGCCAGGGCCCGCCACCGGTGTGGGTTCCCAGTTCGGAGGAGATACAAGCCACGAATCTCGCGCGCCTTATGGACGGCGACTCCTACGAGTCTGTGTACCGGGCGTCTCTGGATAACCCCGAGTCGTTCTGGCGGCGTATGCTGAAAGAGCTCGGCGTGCAGGCCCGCACTCCCTTTCATTGTGTCCTGGACCTGACCGAGGGAGTGGAGCACCCCAAATGGTTCCCCGGCATGACCTTGAATATCGCCGAATCCTGTTTTCTGGAACGTGACCCAAACTCCTGCGCCATTGTCTGGCAAGACGAGGGAGGTGACATCAGTCGTATGTCCGTGCGGGAATTGGAGCAGTATTGTCACCATGTCGCGCAGGCCCTGGAAGCCTCTGGCTTTGAAGCCGGCGACGCCATCGCCATCGATATGCCGATGACGGTTGAATCGGTCGTGATCTATCTGGCGGTTGTTATGGCTGGTTGCGCTGTGGTGTCCATTGCCGACAGCTTCGCGCCCGTCGAAATTGAAAAGCGATTGCGTATCGCAGATGCCAAAGGGATCTTTACACAAGACGTTATATTGCGAGGTGGAAAGACCTTGCCGCTCTACGAGCGCGTCAAAGAAGCGAACGCCCCGCGCACGATCGTGCTCCCCGCCACGGGGGCATTGCAGGTCTCCCTACGCGAAGGGGACCTCTCCTTCGACGACTTCCTGGCTACGACCACGGGCAATGTTGTTTATAGTCCCCGCGCAGGTGCAGTGACAGACACGACGAATATCCTCTTTTCGTCGGGGACAACGGGTGATCCCAAAGCGATCCCCTGGACCCACCTTACGCCCATCAAAGCGGCGGCCGATGGGTTCATTCATCACGATATCCAACAGGGCGATGTGGTGGTCTGGCCCACCAATCTTGGCTGGATGATGGGGCCCTGGCTTATCTATGCGAGCTTGTTGAATGGAGCGACCATTGGATTGTTTCAGGGCACCCCTGGGAATCGTTCCTTTGGGACCTTTGTCCAAGATGTGGGCGTGACTATGCTCGGTGTTGTCCCCAGCCTGGTGAAGAGCTGGAAGGCCAGTGGGTGTATGGATGGGCTCGATTGGAGCAGCATCCGTTGCTATAGCTCCACGGGGGAAGCTTCCAGTCCCGAGGAGATGCATTGGTTGGTCGCCCAGGGTGGCTACAAGCCGGTGATGGAATATTGCGGTGGCACCGAGATCGGCGGTGGTTACGTCACGGGGACGCAGGTGCAGCCACAGGCCCTATCCGCCTTCAGCACTCCTGCCATCGGGTGTGGCTTTTTGATTATCGACGAGGAAGGGCAGCCGACGGATAACGGGGAGCTCGCGCTCCTTCCGCCGATGTTGGGCAGTTCCCAGACCCTCTTGAATCGCGATCACCACGAGGTCTACTTCGAAGATATGCCGAAGGGTCCTCGAGGTGAGCATCTACGTCGCCACGGTGATCAGGTGCTTCATCTAGGCGGTGGCTACTACCGGGCTCTGGGCCGAGTCGACGACACCATGAACCTGGGTGGTATTAAAACCAGCTCGGCAGAGATCGAGCGGGTGTGCAATCAACTCGATGGGGTTCTTGAGACGGCGGCCATCGCGGTTCCACCGGCAGGTGGTGGTCCGAGCCAACTACTCCTATGTACGGTCGCAGACGGTCCGGCCGACGCTGACGCCCTTCGGGATGGATTTCAGCAGGCCATTCGCTCTGAGCTGAACCCACTCTTCAAGGTGGCCCGCGTCGTGTTGTTGGATAGTCTGCCCCGGACGGCATCCAATAAGGTGATGCGTCGGGTTCTACGCCGCGAGCACGGTGGTTGATTGGATCAACCAGTCTTCTGCAGAAAGACGAGGGAGAAACGAAGGTTTCGGACCGAGACCACGCCGATGTTCTCGAAGCCCGATGGGCCGGCCAGGTCCTCCATCTCCTTTGGGGTATAGCTCTGCCCTTCGCGGGTATACATCAGCATGGTCAGACCGAATAACGCGGCCTCTTCCGGTTGGCAGCGGTCTTCGTTCAAGAACATATCCTTGAGCACGACCAGTCCACCCGGAGCCAGAGAATCCGCTAGCCTGGCAAAGAGGGTGCGGTTTTCATCGGGACCCAGACCATGGACGATATTGGAGAGGAGGGCGGCCTGGTATGGCCCACCCAGGGGATCGGTCATGAAGTCCCCCGAGATATATTGGAGACTGTCGCTGTATCGTTCCCGGGCGATATCTACGATAAGATCTCGATCGTAGAGGGTGACCTCCGCCCCGTGGCGAGTCAGCTCATGACCGTAGCGGCCATGGCCACCTCCAAGGTCGAGGATATGGGGCTGCTCGGGCAGGCGAGGCATAAGCCAGCGAGCGACCTCGACGACGCTTCGTTCGCTCCGTCGATAGAGGTATTTCATGAAGGCACGAGCCCCCTCTGGATCGTGTTCACGTACGCCCCCTTCGCTCACACGAGAGGAACCATCGGCGGCGCGTGCCGGCCCACCTTCTGCGAGGACGCGATCAAATCGCGACAGATCGCCGTGGGTACGCTCGGCGCTATCCAGACTCAAGGCACCCGCTTCAAGAAGCGTCTTCCCGGTGGGGGAGAGAGCATATCTGGATCCATCACTGCTCAATAAACCCAGATGGGCGAGCACTGGAGCTGTGATGGCGAGGGCTCGGTTATCTCCCTGCAGATCCTCTACGGTGCGTGCCTTTCCATCGGCGAGCTTATGAAATAAGCCCTGGCCGGACCACGCCGCAATTACCGCGTAGGCCAGACTGTTTCGATACATCAGCACCAGGTCTTCTTCACAATCGATTCGTCGCATATTTCGCTCCTTTTCTCCGGTTGGAATAACAGAAAGTGCGACAAAACCCAATTGCGGATGCCATACTGGAGGCAACCTCGTTTTGGGGCAGTGACGCACTGTGGATGATGGGATGGAACAGGCCGATGTCATCATAATCGGAGCCGGTATCGTGGGATTGGCCACGGCCCATGGATTGCTTCGCGAGCGCCCCGATCTGAAACTTTGTCTACTCGAAAAAGAAGAGGGGGCCGCCCAACACCAGACGGGTCATAACTCGGGTGTCATTCATTCCGGAATCTATTACCGCCCAGGGAGCTATAAGGCGCGTCTTTGTCGGCAGGGCAAGGCGGCGTTGGAGCGTTTTCTGGATGAGCAGGGGATCCAGTACAAACGGCGCGGCAAAGTCATTGTGGCGGTCGACCCGAGCGAGCGCCTACGTCTGGAGGCGCTCTACCAACGAGGCATAGAGAACGGCGTGGACTGTACCCTGGTGGGGGCCGAACAACTGCGTGAGATCGAGCCCCATACCGCAGGGCAATGGGCTATCTGGGTTCCAGAGACGGGTGTGGTGGATTTCGGAGTGGTTGCAGCCCGGATGGTGGACTGTATCGTCGAACGGGGAGGCCGCGTGGTGACCAATGCCCGGGTGCAGCGGGTGGTCGAGGATCGTGATCATGCGGTGATTGCATCGACCCAGGGAGAGTTTCGTGCCCGTCTGGTGATCAATTGTGCTGGTTTATATTCAGACCGTTTGCGATTGGAGGGTGGCCGACGATCGAGCGTACGAATTCTACCGTTTCGTGGGGAGTACTATTCTCTGGTGGAGTCGCGTCGAGATCTTTGCCGGTCTTTGATCTACCCGGTGCCCGATCCGGCGCTCCCCTTTCTTGGGGTCCATCTGAGTCGGGGCATAGATGAGGCGGTACATTGCGGACCCAATGCCGTGTTGGCCTGGGATCGGGAAGGCTACCGTCGCCGCAATCTTCGCTTGGCGGATGCCTGGGATACTCTCCGCTTTGGTGGGTTCTGGCGCATGGCGGGGCGCTATATGCGTGTGGGTACCAAAGAGTGGTGGCGCTCCTGGAATAAGAACGCTTTCGTTCGTTCTCTACAACGTCTAGTCCCGGATGTTTCGGGGGCCGATCTCGAAAGGTCACCGGCCGGTGTGCGTGCCCAGGCTGTACGGCCTGACGGTCATCTCGTGGATGATTTTCTCATTGAGGAGGAGCCGTTTTTTATCCATGTGCGCAACGCTCCGTCACCGGCTGCGACCGCGTCGCTGGCCATTGGTCAGGTGGTGGGAGAACAGGCGCTGGCACGACTCGATGCAACCTCTGCGTTGCATCCGTCCAGGGCAGCTGCCACAATACTGCAACGATAACCCTGCGCCCATGGAGTGTGGCTTGAGCGGCCCAGACGATCAAAAGAAGGGGACAGTTGAATCTCGTGCCGAAGCAGAACTGCGGGTCGAGATGGAGTCCACCATTACGCTCCTGGGCGATTGGATTGACACCATTCGAGCCGAGACACGGCAGCGAAACCATGCAGGTCTGAGCGCGGATTTTGAGAATCTGCTCGAGGCCTACGAGCGTTTATGTTTGTTCAGCCGTGGTCTGGGAGCCCCGAACCGTACTACGCGCTCCATGGATGAATTGCGGGACTTTCGGCATGAGCTTCGTACGCCGCTCACGGTCATCATGGGCTATAGCAAGATGTTGGCGCAGGAAGCACAAGACCAGGGCCTGGGCCCCATCGTTGATACCTGTGAGAAGATCACCCAGGAGACCCGTCGCCTGGTTGCAGCGGCGGCTGTTCCACTCTTTCGGCGCTTTCAATCCACGGGTGAGTTACAGATCTCCCAGTTGGCGCAGCTCGGCCTGGGGGAACCCATGGAGCGTGGCACCTTGTCACGGATACCGACCGACGAGATCGACAAACGTTTTGCTCTGCTGGCGATCAACCCTGCCGACCAACGCCAAGCCCTGGAACAGTCCTTTAAGGACCGCTCCTTTGTTGTGAGTACGGCGAATTCCGGTGACGCGGTTCTGAATCTGGTGGAGCTTGCTCGCTTCGAGTTGTTGGTGATGGATGAGGAGATGCCCGACCTTCGGGTAGAAGAGGTGCTCCAACGTCTGCGGGGGAATGTGCGTACGAATGCTCTGCCTGTGATTGTGGTGCAGAACGAGCAGAACGCGGAGAGAACACAACGATATATGGACCATGGAGCCAGTTTGGTTTTGTGCGCACCGATACAAGAATCGGAGCTGGATGCTGCCCTTGGAACCTTATGTCCACCACGTGGGACATAGGCGATGGCGTCACGTCGGAAATTTCTGCAGGGACTTGGTACGCTCGCTCTCTCCACATCCATCGCTTGTTCCAAGCGCAAACCCTCTTCCGAGGCGATGGACGAAAGCGCGAAGGAAAAACCCGCCCAACCCGAACGGTTCCCGTGCGGTTTCGTGGGACATGGTGCACCGACTCTGGCCACTACGCCCGTCAAAGGGCAGGATCTGTCGCGCTGGACCGGAGCCATCCAGAAGCCGAGCGCAATTCTTGTGGTATCGGCCCATTGGCAAAAACGTCCGGTAAGCATCGGTACGACCCGTACGATCCCGTTGATCTACGACTTCTATGGTTTCGAAAAGGAGCTCTATGAGCTGCAATACCCAGCTCCAGGGGCCCCATTTTTAGCGGAGAGCCTGAAGGCGCGCCTTTCCGAACGGATGCCCGTGGAAGAGGAGCCGGAGCGAGGTCTGGACCATGGTGCCTGGGTGCCCCTTCTCTGGATGTACCCAGAGGCCGATGTGCCGGTGCTACCCCTGTCGTTGCCCACCCAGAACCCGGCCGAGTTATTTGAGTTGGGCCGAATTCTCGCACCTCTTCGTGACGAAGGGGTCTTCATCCTGGGGAGCGGGAATCTGACCCATAATCTTCGTCGGATTGATATGGCCGGATCGGGTACGACACCGGCCTGGGCGGCGGAGTTCGACGAATGGATTCGGCAGGTCCTTGTGAGTCGTGATTACGACGCCTTGATGGATTATGAACAAAAAGCCCCTGCGGTGGATCTGGCCCATCCGAGTCGCGAGCATTTCGTCCCGATCATCCTTGCCGCGGGAGCTGCTAGTGTGGCGGGCGATGGGGTGGGCTTTCCAGTTCAGGGCTTCGAGTTCTTGAGCATCTCCCGTCGCTGCGTTCAGTTCGGCTGATGGCAGAGGCCTTAAAAGGGGGATGCCATTGTGGTGCAGTCCGGTACCAGGTACTGGTCCGGTCATTCGAGGCATTGGAATGCAACTGCTCTGTCTGCAGCAAGAAGGGGCTCCTGCATCTGATTGTCGACCGTGAGGACTTTGAGCTCCTACAGGGGGACGAAGAGTTGAGTCACTATCGGTTCCTCACTGGAGTAGCCGACCATATGTTCTGTCGTGTCTGTGGCGTGCAGTCATTCTACATTCCGCGTTCCCATCCGGATCAGATCGACGTCAACATTCGCTGTCTCGATGGTGACGTTCTGGAACGCTTCACCGTCACCGCCTTCGATGGACGCAACTGGGAAGAGCATATCGGTGAGATCCGCGAGACCTGAGCGATTCCATCGCCGCGCATGTAAATTGGGCGTTGGTGAAGAGACTTAATGACAGGCGATGGAAAACGGAATTGCTCCAGACGCGAGATTGTTCCCGCCCTCGGGCAGCAACGGAGTCATGGTCAGGTCATCTTGGTAATTATAGAAATGCATAAGTCCGGGCTCGCCAGGATCGTTGAAGTTATAGGACGATCCCACGACCACATTATGGTTTGTGTCTACGCAACCGGCCCCTCGTCCCAGCTCGGTGACTTCGTAGCCCACAAGGTTGTTGTTGTTATAGCTGCGGTACCAACAGCCGAAACCGGCAAATTCCATGCAACCGAGGCCCACGTCCAGGTCGAAGGTCATAGGAACGACCAGGGTACTTGTGAACTCCGAATTATAGGCAGCCGTAACGAAGAAGACGTTCCCGGTCTCCGGATCGACGATGGGGTTATGGGCGTCGAGCAGGTTGGGCCGTTCCTGGTAGGGAATGTCCACATCGAAGAAGTCGGACACCACCGCGAAGTCGCTATGGTCGGCAATACTCCCATAGGAGTGCCCCGGGGGCGGTAGATCGACCGGATAGGAGAGGGCGATCAACTCGCTCAGATTGCCGTGGCCACGGGCTGCGTAGAAGCGGGCTCTTTCGGCGTCGACGGATGTCGTGCGGATCTTGAATTGCGATGTGCTGGTCTGGGGATACAGAGTGGTCAGACTGATGGGGCCGTTGGGCAGGGCGATGGGGGTGCCACTGCTCACGTCATAGATATGTAAATCAAAGGTGGTGAAATCCACCACGAACATGATTTTGCGCTGGTTATCGAAGACGGGGCGCAGTCCAGGGGCGATCTGGAATGGCGATCCGGCCATCTCCGCGAGAGCGGTGGGATTGGTTGTGTCATAGACATGCAATAACAGATGATCAAGGGGCTGACCCTGGGGCAGAACAGGGACCGCCGTTACATAGAGCCGTCGGGTGGAGGAATCGGCGGACACAAAAAGCGGAGGATGGCTGTAGCCTATTGTCGACACAACGGTGGGCAGGTCGAAGGCACCACCGGGGGCCTCTGGCCGATCCAGCTGGTAGACCTTCACCTTCTTGATCATATCGTGGACCAGAAAGAGCAGGTTGTTTTCTGCATCCAGAGCCATATCGTAGGCGAAGTGATCGACGGTGATGGACGAGACCAGCTCGGGGCTCGCCGTGTCCACCCGGTATACGTTCAGATTCTTACTGGCGAAGTGGGCCGCGTATACGATTCCACTTTGGCCATTGGGGTCCGAGGGCGGGGTGGTATCCGTAGAGCCTGTATCGTTGCTGGTCCCCGGATCATTATTCCCGCCTGGATCCGTAGTGCTGCCGGTATCTGTGGGGCTTCCCGGATCGGTGGGGTTCCCTGGATCGGTGGGGTTTCCGGGATCGGTGCCTGTGCTTGTATCGGTGCCTGTGCTCGTGTCGGTGCCCGTGCTGGTATCGGAGGGAGTCCCTTCGTCGGCGGGGGTATCCGTATCGTTGGGTAGGATTTGACCGGCGTCCTGGTCCGCGCCATCGGCGGGCGGAGCGGTGGAGTCTTCGGTGGTTACGCTATCACCGGCGCCGACGGGATCGCCGGTGTCGTCCGCGCTGTCCGCGCCACTTCCACACCCAAGAAAAGCCGAGATCACAAGGCAAAACAGGACACGTCGCATCAATTCTCCTCCGAATTAGCCAGTCTGTGCAAGCTAGGGAGCGCGACGCGACCTGTCAAGGAAGGGGCACTTACGCACCCATATCGGCTGCGTAATCAATCGTCCCTTCTAGTGCTCGTTTTAATCCTTCTTTTAGAACGGGTTTGAGTCTGTCCGGTGGGTCCAGTTGAGTAATGGCTACGTCGACCACGGTGGCCAGGGCCGCACCTGTGAGGATCGTAGAGTTCATCTTGAGATTGCCCATAATCACGCGCCTTTTCATTGGGTCCGACTCTTTTGCTGCGCGGCCGATGGTGACGATAGCGTTTGTAAGAAATCTGGAGAGGCCGTTCACAACTAATCGGTTGAGGATCAGTAATTTGAGGTCACCTTTCTGACCTTTCAATGCTTCACTCTTCTCCAGGTCAGCCTGTGCTCTCGTCAGTCGATTTGTGGCATTTACGAGCTGTTTGTCGTTCTCGGGATACTTCCCATTCAGGCCTGTTCTGCCCGAATATTGTTTTACTTTCTTCGCTGCATGCCGTCGGTTCGCCTCGGCGTTTGGATACAATCGAGAAACCTGTCTGTTGAGCGAACGATTCACCTTGTCCTTTACGACTACGCCAGTGGTCACTTCAGCGACGATCCCAAGAACCATGTTGATACGCTCATAGGGGTCTGTCTCATGATTGATCTTCTGCCAATCGTTCTGAATTCTGGATGCCGATTTAACAGCAATCTGAAGGGCGGGACCGTTGTTCTTTATCCAGAGAACGAGCTCGCGGAGCTGGTTTGCCCGTCGTATTCTGGTCGACTTACTAGCACTCTGTATGGACTTGAGTAGCGCTCGGACCTTCTTCCCTTTTCCGAGAACACCAACGATGGCAGAAGCTGGGATCACGGAGGCGACGATTTCACCAACGAGCCCAGCAAATTCTCGGTCGACTTCAAAGCCTTTCCTATTTGCTTTGTCGGTGAAATCGTTGATTCCATCCATTACTTTTCCAACAGACTGATCGTACGCATCACTACAGCCGCTGAAATTTTCTCCTGTGGTAATACTTACTAAGGCGTCAGCTGCCGTGGGGACGGACTTTATAACACCATTGGCCGTCGCCACCGTCGCTGATGGCACGGATTTTACGGCTTCCACCAACGCAGTCTTGCCCGAGATGCGATTCTTCTGTTTTTCGGTTGCGTGGTCATTTGCCATCATTGTGCGTGTCTTTAGTAGTCGGACCCGCTTATAAGCACTCTGAAACTGGGAACGTAGCACCGTGGGCTCGCCTTTTGAGGTGTCTTTCCTGCTGAGTCGTGCGTAATTCAACCGGAGCCGTTTTGTGATTCTTTTCAGTTTACGAATGGTCCGTGCACGGTCTTTATAGCTTCCTCGCAGAGTGAAGAGAGCGGCGCCTGCGCGGTCCTGGTAGCGCCGAATATCCGCCATCAACGCGCGCTGCATCAGGGTGGTAATTGCGCGCTTCTGGCTTTCTTCGGTCGTCTTCGTAAAGGCCTCGTTCAAGAAGAAGAAGGCCCATTCGGGGTCTTTCGTTAGCAGTGGACTATATTCATTGAGGGCTTTGTCATATAGGCGATGTTTTCGCGCATTACGTTTGGGGGCTTTGTCTTCTTTGGCAGAGGCGGTGCCGGCCATGGTGCCCAGGAGGGCCTCGGCGCTCTGGCCTTTGACCACGAGATCGGCGACCGCGTCGGCGTGGTTTTCGTATTTGTCGCCGGCCTGGCCCATTCCACCACGCAGGCTGATCCCGGCTCGCTGCTGCACCACATGGGCAGCCTCATGAGCCGCGGTATGAAGATCGGGATAGCCGTCAAAGGCGATATGTTCGCCCATGGCGAAGGCCTTGGCCCCGATCTGAGTGGCCGCCTCGCTAGCCTGGCTTCCTATATGGGCGCGGACATTGCCCACATCGTATTTACCGAACGCGGCCTGGATTTGTTCCAGATGGGGAAGGGATTGTCCTGAACCACGGATTCCCGATTTTGCGACCTTCAACGCCCAGTCCTGATGCTGCGCAGAACCGGCCCCAGCCGTCTCTTTGCCTAGCCCCCGAAGGCTCGCAACATCCGAACTCGGATCCTGTGCCCGGCTCTGCTTGCACTGAAGCTGTCCGGCGGCCAGGCCCCGAAGCTCGGAGAGAGGTCCGATATTCGAGATGATTCCCGTTTCCTGCTGTGGCTCGATGAGATGTTCACGTTTGCGATCGTTGATGTGTGCGAAGCTTGCCATGATAGACCCAACCCATGTCTGATTCGGTCCCATAGAAAGGCAAGGGGTATGCCAGACCCCACCAATCCGCACGCGCGAGAGCGTCGGCTTTATAACCTGTTGTATTTACAGGTTAAACGCAGGGGTATACCATTGCCGGAGAACCCGGCTTACGGTGTCGTGCAGGGCTGGATCCAGGGGCGCTCATCCCTCGTATGTGGGGCATGTCACAGGGGGGCGGGCTATGACTTTTTCGAACGCTTTTTCGCGGCCGTTTTGGCCGGTTTTTTTGCCGCCGGTTTCCCTCCGCCCGCGGCGGCCTTGGCCTCAGCTTTGATAGGCGAGGGCGGGAGTACGAGCTTTTTGGGCTCGATTACTTCGCGGACGATCTTACCCTGGGCCCGGCATTCCGCCATGGCGGCCTTCATAAGGTGGGTCTGGCCGATGGCCGAATCTTCGTCGCGGGCCCGATAGGCGGCGCGAAGCAGGGCGTTCTTGATATGTCCACCGGCCAACTCGAATTGCTCACCGAGCTCCAGGTAATCGACATCGTCCAGGGTCGGCGCTTCGGGAGGCATGAGGATCCCCCAGATATTGGCCCGCTCCTCGGGTTCGGGGAAGGGGAAGGTGACGCGGAATTGGATCCGTCGTTGGAGCGCCTCATCCAGGTTCCCGAAGAGGTTCGTGGTTAAGACCGTGATTCCATCGTAGCGCTCGATCTCCTGAAGCAGAAGATTGACTTCCATATTGGCGTAGCGGTCGTTGGCGCTTTTGGCGTCGGCACTGCGGCGCCCGAAGAGGGAGTCTGCTTCGTCGAATAGGAGCATCGCGCGAGCGGCCCGGGCGCGAACAAAGATCTCGGCGATATTCCGTTCCGTCTCACCGACCCATTTGCTGACGACGTTGGGGATATGCACCCGATAGAGTGGAAGCTTGAGTTCGTTGGCCAGGATCTCGGCGGTGAATGTCTTACCGGTACCGGGTGGGCCATCGAAGAGGACACAGATGCCACGGCCGGTCGGAAGGCGTTTACCGAATCCCCAACGATTGAGTACGTATTCGCGGTGCCGACAGGCCGCCAGCACTTCGTCGATCTGCAGCATCTCTTTCTCGGGCAGAATCAGACGGTCCAGGCCAATATCGGAACCGCCCTTCACGGCCAGATCGTCGAAACGAGCGCCCAGCTGGGTCTCGGCGGCGTCCCGCAGATGCTGCATGGTGAGCTCGTCGCCTTTTTCGCTGGCCATGCGGGACAGGGCGATGAGAACGGTATTACGTATCTTGGCCCCGTTGAATTCGTAGGTGTTGGCCAGGGTGACCACGTCGATGTCGTCTGACAGGGGGGCGTTGGCGGGCAGATGCACTTCCCAGATGAGCTCACGTTGGCTCGGATTGGGCGCTTCGAAGTCGAGGCGGTATAGAATCCGGCGGGCCATCGCGAAGTCGATGGTGGGGGCGTTATTGGTGGTAAGGATCATCAACCCTTCTTGGCGATCCATGGTCTCAAGCATGGCCAGGAAGCGGGCGTCTCGATCACTTAATAGGCTCTCACAATCGTCTAGAAGAACCACCGCGTCGGCCAAAGAGGCGATACGGAAGATCTCCGAGAGGACAGGTTGTAGGGCCGCACGGGTCGCCAGCAGTTTGGATGTATGCACCTGCAGGAGAGTGCGTTCCATTCTTGAGGCGATACCATGGGCAAAGGCGGTCTTACCGGTACCGGGTGGTCCGGCGAATAGCAGGACCACGCCTTTGCCGCGTTGAAAGACGCCGCCATAGCCCCATTCGTTTAGATTTCGATGTACGATCGGCTCGCCCGAGACGACCTCCCAGATCAGATCTTTCTGTTCTGTATCCAGGATCACATCGTGCCAGCTATGTTCCGGTGCCACGAGCTGGCAGTATTGGGACATAGGGCCGGAGAGAAGGGGCCGTTCGAGTACGAAGTTTGCCAGGGTGTCGGTAGCCCGAACCTCCATCTCGGTGGGGTTGATTTCGGTACCGATGGGTACCAGGGTGATCAACCCATTTCGAATCAGGGCGCTCTCGGGGCCTAGAAGGGTGCGGCCCATAAAGCGTTC
>MDTE01012944.1_pt1 | contig 41979 bp, 42 predicted proteins | sample 811231 | NCBI WGS metagenome assembly MDTE01 (sample SAMN05326651, study PRJNA326480) | marine metagenome | isolation source: seawater | place: Indian Ocean: Red Sea | collected 2010
AGGCGACACGATGCGAGGAGATATCATGAACGTAATGTCAGTGCGTGGGAACGCCCGTTGGCTGCGGATTTATTGGGGACAACTTGCTTGGGCGCGACCCCGGTCGGATGCCTGACGCACATTAATTGGCATATCAGGAAATTTGCGTTCCAGTTCCTGGAATGCCTGACAAGCTTCCTCAGCGCGTTTCAAATTAGCAAGCGACATGCCAAGTTTTACCATGTTGTCCGGCGCCTTTTTACCATCGTGATAGGTCTGCAAGTTGCTAGCATATATCCTCGCAGCATCACTGAACATTTTGCGGGCATAGAAAGTTTCGCCCCGCCAGTAGGAAGCATTTTCGACCAGCGGGTGTCCAGCATGCACTTGGATAAATGCGCTCAACACATTTGCGGCCTCGTCATATTGAGCCTTAAGTAGGAGACTGAAGGCATATTCATATCGGTCCTCCGCTGAGCCGTCGGGCAAGACCGTTAACCACGCCTTTTGCTGAGGTTCAGTTGCCGCCGGCTCAATGCTCTCATCCTTAAGCGGGATGGTGCCAAGAATGCGTGGTGCGCCCGACGGCTGATAATCTTCATTGGGGTCAACCGCCGAAGTCGTACCGCCTGAACCCGAAGCACCCATAGCAGAGGCTGGCTCGTCCATGCTTGCCACTGGTGCCGGCACAGACTCTAGAGTGGTCAGGCGAAAGTCTACATCCGCTACCAGCTTCTCGATGCGTTCTTCCAATCGCTGAAGCAAGTTTGTCAGCTCATCGAATTGGCCGTCAATGCGGCGCATCTTCTCTTGGTCTATCTTATCAATTCGAGATTCGACCACCGCCAAGCGGTTACTCAAAATATCGCTAACATCGTCCACCGAGACTTTTGGCGGTAGAATTTTAACGGTCGCTGATGCGCCATCAGCAGCCTGATTGGTGAAAATATATTTTTCCACATCCTTAAGCTGGTTCTTCAAGGTTACGATATTGCCCTGCAACAACTCTATCTGCCGGCGCAGCCGCTCCGCTTCAGTCTGTGCCTCGACGGCAGGCGAAAAGGCAAGCACCGCCGCCAACAAGCAAAGCGAAAGAACCGCCCCGACCGGATCTATCAACTTCATCGCCTTGCTCCGGCTGTCTCTATCAGCACACCGGCTAGTTGACCACTGATACCGCGCGCCGGTTGAGTTTCCAGGATTCTTTGTTATGTCCGAGAGCATAGGGGCGCTCCTTTCCGTAACTGGTAGTCTTGATACGCGAAGGGTCGATCCCGAAAGCGATCAGAGCCTCGCGCGCTGCGTGGGAGCGTCGCTCGCCAAGCGCAAGGTTATATTCGCGCGTTCCCCGTTCGTCACAGTGCCCCTCAATCATGATGCTGTGTTCAGGGAACAAGCGTAGCCACTCTGCTTGGCGTTCCAGGGTACGGCGGCCTTCGGGTGTGAGGACCGCGCTGTCATAGTCAAACAAAACCCGATCTCCAACATTCTGGACGAGGTCCTCTTGGGTGCCGGGAATGGGTGCGGACAGGTCGACCGACGCAACATCCAGTTCTTCCACCGGCGCGGCGTCTACTGAGTCTACTGCGCTGTCAGAATCAATGATTTGTTCGGCGGTCTGAACCGCGTCTCCTTCTCCGATCGTTACCGTGCTGTCCTCGGATGCGCTCTCACAAGCCCCCGCGACAAACAATACGGCACCCACCAACAACATCGATCTTACTGCAAATAATTTCTTCCACATTAGGTCGCTCCCTCAACTGAGATTTAGGTTCGCAAGGCTCGGACGAAGTGCAACCAAAAATGAACCGTCGGGCCACTTTCTCCAAACCAAGAGTAATACAGGTCTAAGGCTGTTTCATTTATTAAATTTCTAATTAATTCCCTTTGTCTTTCAAGAATTCATCAAATAAGGACCGAAGTGCCAACTTCCACGCCATCACGGTGTCAAGGGCGACCAAGCAGGGTCCGACGCATCGGTGGTTGTAAAAACGATACGTTCGTTGTGACCCGTAATATCGATGCTCACCAACTCCGAGCTATCCGGATTGTGGCTCGGTTTGCGAAAGAACATCAACACCCGGCCATTGGGGGCCCAAGTCGGACCTTCTACAAGATAGTCCTGCGACAAAATTCGCTCCCCACTGCCATCCGGTTTTATTACGCCAATATAGAACCGGCCTCTGTGGCTTTTCGTGAATGCAATCAAATCTCCCCGAGGTGACCAGACCGGCGTCATATAACGTCCCTTGCCGAAGGTGATCCGCCGTGACTGAGACCCCTTGCGCTCCATGACATAAATTTGCTGCTCACCGCTGCGGTCGGATTCGAAGACTATGGCATCGCCGTTCGGCGAATAAGATGGCGCGGTTTCTGTCGCGGTAGGGTTGTTCGTCAGCCTATGTACTTTATGGCTACGCAAATCCATCTCAAAAATATCTGAATTACCTTCCGTCGCCATGGTCAGGATCACGCTGTTACCGTCAGGTGAAAAGCGCGGCGCGAAGGTCATGCCTGGGAACTTTCCGAGCACCTCTTGCTGCCCCGAATCTATCTTTAGTAGATTCACGCGCGGAATACCCTGGTTATAGGAGAGGTAAGTGATCTCCTGCGCCGTCGGCGAAAAGCGTGGCGTCAACGCCATTTGCTGACCGTCGGTCAGGTAACGCAAATTGTGGCCATCCTGGTCCATAATGGCGAGACGCTTGGTACGTTTGTCTGCCGGCCCAGTTTCAGCAATATAGACGATACGAGTATCAAAGTAGCCAACCTCGCCTGTGAGTCGCCTATATATTTCATCTGAAACCTTGTGAGCGATACGGCGCCATTGGCCAGAGACGCTGCCAAGGCGCAAACCGACCAGGTGCTCTTCCGCAAAAATGTCCCAAAGACGAAATTCGACCTCCATGCGATCTCCGGCAACTACCTGCACCCTGCCAGTCACAAGAGCCTGGGCGTTGATCTGGCGCCAGTCCGCAAAGCGCGGTCCGCTCTGCATGGATTCCGAGCCTTGGATGAAAGCGCGGTTGTCAATCGGGCGAAACAGACCAGAGCGCTCTAGATTTCTCGCGATGACTTCAGAGATCTTACGCCCGAACTCGCCTGCTTCCTCACTAGCGCCAAAAAAATTGGAGACAGCGATCGGCATTGGTTCGACCTGCCCACGGGTTATATCAACGCGCAGATCTGCCCGCGCGGGTGCAATCGGTACCGCTAAGGTCAATAAGAGAGCTATCCCCCAAACAACAATAAACGCCCCTAGCCCGCGACGATACAATCGGCTCCTCTTCTTGCCCTCGAAAAAACTCATGCGCATACCTTCCGCATTGTCATTGGCTCGCCAATTTCATTATATCTAAGCTCGTTTCTCACACAGGCGGACGAAATGTCATCGTCACATCGCGCCATTCATTATATTCATCGCCAAAGCGCCGCAACGCCTTGATGGGGCTCGCCTTCTGCACTGCACGTCGGGCACTTTCCGCCATGGTCCGGAAATTCGAGTCCGCAGCATAATCAACATCAAGAATTTCGGCGCTCTGCACTACTCCATCTCGTCCCAGACGGATACGAATATTAACTACTAAATTACCTGCATCTCGCGCACCGGCCGGCACGCTCCAATTGGCCTCCACGCGATCCTTGATCACTGCTGCGATCTGGTTCGACAGGGCTGGCGACATCGAACGCGCCGGCCGTGAACGATCTAATTCTTTTGCCTTCTGTACTGGCTCGTCTACAACACTAGCGAGCAATTTGTCGAAGGTGGGTTCCAACTCGGGCTCGGAGGGCAGCTCCGCTTCCTCCTTTTCTGCGGCCACACTCTTTAGTAACGAATCGAAACTCGGTTTAGGTTTGACAACGGGTTTCGGCACTGGCTCCAAGGTTTTGAGCGGGGGATCGGGCGCCGCTTCGGGTTTTGGCTCCGGTTTCACCAGCGGCAGCTCTGGCAATTTTTTTTCCACCACCGGCTTTGGCTCAGGTAGAGATTCGGGTTCAGGTTCGGGCTTTGGCACCGGCTCAATCGCAACATATTCGGGCTCCGGTAGCGGCGGGGGTTCAGGCGTTTGCACTTCAATCGGCTCGGGTTCTGGCGGTAGCGGCTTTGGGGTCTTCGTCTTGGCCGGTTCCAACTCGGGCTCCGATACTTCTTCTACCAACGGTTCAAGCTCAGGCTCCTGCATCAGTTCTGGCTCCGGCTCGCGCCGCTGGATGCCGGCAACATCCTCCTCGGCAATCATGGAAACAACTATGCTTTCTTCAACGACCTCGGGATCTCCATCGAATAGGGACGGTAGGCCTAGCACTGCCGCAGAAATGATAGTGACATGCAACACACCGGAAAATATCCAACCGCGCCGGCCCATTGCTTTTATTGCTCCCCCTTATCAATTTTCGTGACAAGAGCAACCTTATTGAAGCCGGCCCGGTTTACCGTGCCCATGACTTCCATAACGCGGCCATAAGCAAGCTCCGTGTCAGCACGAACGAAGATACGCATATCCTTACGACGCTCTGAGATCGCCATCAACTTCGGCACCAACTCGCCAAGCTGCACCTCGGTTTCCTGCAAAAATATAACGTCTTCCTTGGTGATGGTGATAGCGAGCGGCTCATCATCACCGGCAATCGCCCCAGCCTCAGTTTCCGGAAGGTCGACCTGAACACCAACGGTCAAGAGGGGTGCAGTGATCATGAAAATCACCAGTAACACCAACATCACGTCGACGAATGGCGTCACGTTGATTTGGCTCATCGGGGGTCGATGACGCCGACCCCGTCGACCCGCGCTATGCAATTCTGCGGCCATTAGGTGATCCGCTCTTCAAGCTGGCGTGACATCAGCGAGCGGAACTCGGTGCCAAAAGATTCAAGACGACCGCTATAGCGGTCGAGATCACTGCTCAATTTGTTATAGGCGACTACAGAGGGTATCGCAGCAACAAGGCCAAGAGCAGTAGCGAACAACGCTTCCGCAATACCCGGTGCAACAACAGCGAGAGATGTATCTTTGCTGGCGGCGATCGACTGGAAGCTGTTCATTATTCCCCACACTGTGCCAAACAAGCCGACAAAGGGTGCCGTCGATCCAACAGTGGCAAGAAAACCAAGATATTTTTGCATCTGATCGAGTTCGCGATCGAGCGTCACATCCATAGCATGGGCAATACGCCGCTGCAGGCCTTCCAGACGGGAAACTTCAAGCCGCTGATTCCCGCCCTCAGAAAAGCGCTGCCATTCCTGCATTGCCGAAGAAAATAGACGCGACATGGGATGCGCAGATTGATTTTGGATGCCGTCGTAAAGCTGCTGCAGCGAGCCACCGGACCAGAAATCATTTTCGAAGACTGTTGCCTGCCGGGAGATTCGGCGAAACTTTGTCACTTTCTCGAAGATGATTGCCCAACTCCAGAAGGAACAGACGATCAACAAAATAATTACCGCCTTAACAATGATGTCGGCCTGAAGAAAGAGCTCCCAGGGCGACAAACTGTGGGCTACAGCTCCGGCCCCTATTTCCATGGCGGTGACGAGTTCGTTTTCCATCGTTCAGGAACCAGCTCCGGCTTGTTGCGATCTATTGTTCAAACTTTCGAGCACAGCGCGGAGACCCGTCGGAAATCGAGCCGGTGTGCCGCTCTCACAAATACAAGCGAGGCGTAATTCCGCATTTACCAGCAACTCGCCTTCCTTCAGCACGCTTTGCTCCACTTCTAAGCTGGCGCCCTTGAGGGTAGTAACCCGGGTATGGATTTCCAACCAATCGTCAAGCCGCGCTGGCTTATGGTTATCGAGCGTACAGCGCTTGACGATAAAGATGGCTCCCTCACTTTCGCGCATTGAACTGTGATTTATGCCAACAGCGCGCATCATCTCGGTACGGGCGCGCTCAATGAATTTCAGATAATTAGCGTAATAAACGATTCCTGCCGCGTCGGTATCCTCGTAGAAGACGCGCAAGGTATAGACATAGACGCTGCCGGAGAAATGCCCAGCAATGCCAGGTTTGGCCTTCGCCGTCAGTGCAGCGTCCGCGCTACTGCTCATCGCTGCTTTCCTCCAACAGTTCGAGCAGGGGCGTATCCGGCTTCGGCGCATCGAGGCCAAGGTGGCGGAAACCGTGCGCGGTCAATGCCCTGCCGCGCGGCGTGCGCTGCACCAGCCCCTGTTGGATTAGAAACGGCTCAATCACTTCTTCAAGAGCGTCACGCTGCTCCGAGAGTGCCGCCGCGATAGTCTCAACACCGACCGGCCCGCCACCATAATTCTGCGCAATGCAAAGAAGATACCGCCGATCGAGGGAATCAAGTCCACGTTGATCGACTTCAAGACGACTAAGAGATTTGTCTGCCGCCTTCGCATCAACTTGCGTACCGCCAGCGATATCGGCAAAATCGCGCACCCGACGGAGAAGACGTACTGCGATTCGGGGCGTGCCTCGCGAGCGGCGGCCGATCTCCCGGGCACCTTCATCGGTAAGGTCAAAATGGAGTTTGCGCGCATTGTAGCTGACTATTTTTTCAAGATCCTCTGCACCATAGAAATTGAGCCGAAGCGGAATGCCGAAACGCTCGCGTAAAGGCGTCGTCACCAGCCCGGTTCGAGTTGTCGCACCAACCAAAGTGAAAGGTGGCAAGTCAATACGAACTGAGCGCGCTGCCGGGCCCTCACCAATAATGAGATCGAGCTGCCGGTCTTCAAGGGCAGGATAGAGGATTTCCTCAACTGCCGGATTGAGGCGGTGAATTTCGTCTATAAACAGCACATCACGCGAATTTAGATTGGTCAGAATCGCAGCGAGATCGCCGGCGCGAGCGATTAGCGGGCCAGAGGTTGCTCGGAAGCCAACGCCGAGCTCGCGCGCGACGATTTGCGCTAGTGTCGTCTTGCCAAGCCCCGGAGGACCATAGAACAGCACATGATCTAGCGCCTCGCCTCTGCTGCGAGCGGCCGCGACAAAGATTTGCAGATTCTCACAAATGCTGGGCTGACCGATAAATTCGTCCAGGGTCTGAGGTCTGAGAGCAACCTCCGCGACATCTTCTGCACCAGACTCTGCGGAAAGAACGCGCTCCTCGCTCATGCGCTTAGCTCCTTCAGCCCAGCCTGTATCAGCACCTCGATGCTAACATCATCGCCAAGTTGCCGGGCTGCGCCAGCCACCGCACCAATAGCCTCGCTCTGGCGGTAGCCAAGATTGACCAAGGCGGAGACCGCATCACTACTGGTTGACCCTTGTGGTGATTCACTAGCGGCCTTACCAACGAGTGCAACCGCCACGCCATCGACGGGCGCCTTATCCTTCAATTCAGTAAGCAGTCGGTCGGCGAGCTTGGGGCCGACGCCAGACACTCGAGTCAGCGCTGCACGATCGCGTGCGGCGATCGCGAGGGACAAATCCTCCGGCGACAATAAGCCCAGAATGGCCAGCGCCATTTTTGCACCAACGCTTTGCACTTTGCGTAAGAGGCAAAACCACTCGCGCTCATGGGCATCGAGAAAGCCATAGAGGTGAAATTGATCCTCACGCACCACTGTTTCGATTGCAAGTGAAATTGACGTGCCGGGCGCAGGCAATGCCGTCAGCGTGCGCCCGGCACAAAATACGTGATAGCCAACTCCGCCGACATCGACCACCACCCAGCCATCGCCCGTCGAATCTAAAGTGCCGCTTAGTTTAGCAATCATACCGTGCCACCTCAGACGGCCTCAGTGCGGAGCTGGGTCCAGCACTGGCTGGTCGCAGCATGATGAGCGTGGCAAATTGCCACCGCCAGCGCGTCAGTAGAATCCGCATCCGCGAGAAAACAGCCGGGCATCATATGACGCACCATGACACTAACCTGCGCCTTGTCTGCATGACCGGCCCCAACTACTGATTTCTTAATCTTGTTTGGCGAATATTCTGCAACCGGAAGGCCGGCTAGGGCTGGAGCCAATAGAACCACTCCTCGTGCCAAGCCCAGCTTCAGCGTCGAACGTGCATTAGAGTTTACAAAGGTCTCCTCGACTGCCGCCGCATCGGGCGACCATTTAGCCAGGACTTGAGCAAGCCCTGCATGCAATTGCCTCAGGCGCTCGGAGATATCCATAGCTGGATCCGTCTTCACAGAACCGTTGGCAAGGTGGCTAAGACGATTGCCCTCTGCCTCGATCACGCCCCAGCCTGTTGCGCGCAGGCCCGGATCAAACCCGATATAACGCTTGGCCTTGTTCATGCGGAGAGCTTTTGCATTATGTCGTCGCTAACTTCAAAATTGGCTGAAACGCTCTGCACATCGTCGCAATCGTCCAGTGCTTCCATAAGATTAAAGAGCGTTTCCGCTGCCTTCTCGTCGATCAGGATGTTGGTCTGCGGTTTCCATGCGAGGCCGGCGTTGTCCGGGCTGCCAAAGCGCTCCCCTAGGGCTTCGCTGACATCACCGAAATCCTCTGGCGCACTGGAAATCTCGTGTCCGTCATCGTCAGATTCACAATCGCTCGCTCCGGCCTCGAGAGCCGCCTCAAACATGACATCTGGGCTAGCCACCGGACTTGGATAATGGATCAAGCCTATGCGCTCAAACATGTAATTCACGCTGCCGCTCTCGCCAAGCGCGCCGCCATGCTTGTTAAATATGGAGCGTACTTCGGCCGCCGTACGGTTGCGGTTGTCGGTCATAGCATCGACTAAAAGAGCAACTCCTCCGGGGCCGAAACCCTCATAGCGCAGTTCGTCGTAATTTTCACTATCTTCGCCCCCCTGGGCTTTTTTTAGTACGCGTTCAATATTATCTTTAGGTACGCTTTGAGCTTTGGCGGCTGCAATCGCGCTACGCAAGCGCGCATTGTGATCTGGATCAGGCGCACCTTGGCGCGCAGCGACGATGATCTCGCGCACCAGTTTGGCGTTACGCTTGGCGCGCTTCGCGTCCTGGGCCCCTTTGCGATGTTGAATATTGGCCCATTTTGAATGTCCAGCCATGACAGCCTCTATACGGTATTTGGTGGTATGGATTCGCTAACATACCAAATCCCGTGTAATTTCACAGCCTTAGCAATATTCAAGCAATGTGGCCGAAATGGGGCGGAGGGCGCCTATTCGCAAGGAAACATGAGCGCCAGCGCTTGGATTGCGCCAAGCACCGCGGACTGTTCGAGAGCATCTGGGTTTTGCTCATAATAGAGCCAGACGCCGCGCCCAACCTTCTCCGGCTCTGTCCAGTTTGGACAGAACAGTGGTGTGTCGCCACCAGCTAAGCCAATCTCATGCATATCAGCGATACCAGCAAGATAGGATAGGCAGATATGCGGCGCGACACCACCACAAGCCTCGTGCAGTGCGACGCCGGACGTCGCCTCATACGCGCGCGCCGAGGACAAAGACGCGAATGTCAGCAGAGCTGCCAGACTGAGCGCAGCACAACTAGCAACAAAAATTTTCATTTTGACCCGGCACTAATCGACCCAGAGCTCGGCGCGGAACCGAAGGCGGGTGTAATCTGTCAGCCAGCGGCCATCAGAGAAAAGACGGTCCCGGCACAACTCTTCCGTGCGCGCCATCAGTTTCACTTCGCCACCTTCCGGCACTACGGCGAGAAAACCTCTGCCGAACATGCGAATCCAATCTCTCAAGCCGTTGGGACAGTTATCAAGGGGTGTGGGGCGGGAAAAGTAGGTGAGATTCGTCACATCGAAGCCACCAGCTTCCAAGAGCGCAACATAGTCGGAGGTACGCGGAAAATACCACGGGAATACGACCGCCTCGCGTGGCACCGATTGTTCTTCAAGCGCATGGTAAAGCGCTTCAGTGATGGAGGAGACATTTCGGTACGCGCCCATCTCGGCGACGAAGCGACCGCCCGGCTTTAGTGCCCGCTTGACACTGGTGATCACTGGTTCGGGTTTTTTCATCCAATGCAGTGCAGCATTGGAAAACACACCATCAGCCTTCTCGGGCAGAGAAAAATCCTCACCCGAAGCGCAGATGAAATTGAGATCAGGGTGTTTTTTCCGCGCCAGCGCAATCATCTCCGGATCCGAATCGATGCCAATCACTTCAGCGCCGCGCGTCGCGATCTCAGCAGTGAGTTGGCCGATTCCGCAACCGAGATCAATAATGCGCTCGCCTGCTGCGGGAGCTAGCAAATCCACCAGCCCGGCTCCAAAATCGGCAACAAAGCCGAAGGATTGATCGTAGAGCGTTGCATCCCAACTTTGTACGCCCGCAGCGTTATTTTCTATCACGCTGTTAATGCTCCCATTAGACGATAGTTTGACTATGGTTGAACGGCTCATCTTAGTGTTAAATATTCAACGACTGCCCCGAAATCACAATGTCATAGGATTTCGGAACAAGAACAATCACCTGCTGGAGAAGATATGGCGGCAGTCGGAAAAAATATTGAGATAGCGGAAGCGGCAGAGAAAGGAAGCCCCCCCAACCCGGAGCTTGATTTGGAAACTCGCCAACTACTGGCCAAATTTCGCCCAGTAGTCGAGGCACGCATCGACGATGTCATCGCAGAATTTTTACAATATGTCTTGGCTTGGCCAGAGATGCGCCTTCTAACGCAAAGCGCCGAGGGTATTGCGTGTCTGCGTCGCGAGCAGGGCCAACATCTGTTGAATCTCTTCTCCTGCCAGTTCGACGAGGGCTATTTTGCCCGCATCAGCCGCATGGGCCAAGCTCATGAAAAAGCCGGCCTCGAGCCGCGCTGGTATCTTGGTGCATATGGCCACATGCTGAAGATACTAGTAGAACTCGCCATTGAACATTGCGGCGATGACGCAGCACGCCTGCTGGCGACGGTAAATGCAATCAACCGGTTGGTGGAGATCGACATGGCGAGCGCCGTTGCTACAATTGACGAAATTGTGCCACTAGCCGCGGGAAGTCCCAAGCCAATGGCAACCCCACCGGGCGTGACTGGAATTCCTCTCGCGCCACTCGCGAACATCACGCGCAAGTAACCGACAGATTCAGTCGATCGGGGTTTGTGATAACACACCGCCTAGGCGCACCGGCAAGATCTTTTTCGCCAAGCCCGTGTCATCATCCGTCTCAACATAGACTGCCGCCAAAGTACCGTCGTCGATTACCGGCTCCCAACGCTTACCCGGCATTTTGCGGATGAAACGCTCAATGACTGAATCGATGTCCATGCCAATGATAGAATTATAAGCGCCACACATGCCAATATCGGTCATATAGGCGGTTCCTCCGGGAAAAATCATGTGATCAGCAGTCGGTACATGCGTGTGAGTGCCAGCGGCGAGCGAGGCGCGACCATCGACGAAACGCCCCAACGCTTGCTTCTCGCTACTCGCTTCACCGTGGATGTCAACGATTACCGCATCCACCGAAGTCCCCAATCGGTAGGGCGCAAGTGCCGCCTCCAAGGTTCGGAACGGATCATCCATTGCATCCATGAACAACCTACAAATTACCTGCACGACGAGAATTTTTCGTCTGTCAGCAAGAGTAAAGAGGGCACTGCCACGCCCCGGTGTGCCAGGCGGACAATTGATTGGCCGGATAAGTTTCGCGTCGCCTTCAATATAGGAGATGGCCTCACGTTGATCCCAGGCGTGATTCCCAAGCGTAATCGCGTCGACTCCTATCTGATAAAAGGACTGGCAGATTTCGCCGGTAATGCCAAAACCGCCAGCTGAGTTTTCGCCATTGACGAGGACAAAATCAAGCCTGAGCGACTGACGCAGGGCCGGCAGATGCTCGCTCAGCGCCTCGCGCCCGGCTCGCGCCATGACATCGCCACACATGAGAATATTCATATCCCTTCCTCTCTGGCCTGCACGGCGAATGGCATGGCGCCCTGTTCGGTAACGATCCAGTCCATCCGTTCATCCTTCTCGCTATGGGGCACACGTTCGACCATCTGCTCAGAAAAACCCATCCCGATGGCGAGTACCGGTCCTCCGGCAGCGCGCAATTCCCTCAACACCTTGTCATAGTACCCGCCGCCATAGCCTAGACGAAAGCCTTCTGCATCATAGGCCAGGAGCGGTACAAGAAGAAGGGTCGGCGTCAACACCGCCGCCGCCTCGGTCGGTTCCGGAATGCGAAACGGTCCCTCAAACATCATTGTTCCCGGGCGCCACTCGCGAAAGATGAGCGCGTGCCGCTTTCTGTGTACAAAGGGTAAAGCGCAACGATATCCAGCGCCTGACAACCGACGCAGTAGCGGCATGACGTCAAACTCCTCGCGGATAGGCCAATAACCGGAAACGATTTCACCGGGTGCGACCGGAACATTAGCAAGAAAATGATCAGCAGCTCGGATCCCAGAACCTGGACCGCTTCGCCGCTGAGCAAGGCGCCGGCGAGCAACAGCATATTCGCGGAGTGCGTTCTTCGCTCTCCTAACTTCGTTTGCTTCAGTCACAGCAAAAGTTATCATTGAGACATAAAATGGACGGCGCCGCAGCAGCCGCCACGCTGGAAGTTTCCTCTAGGCCTGCAAAGCAGGTGGGCGCCGTATACCGAAACCACGGCTCCGGCAGGGACAGCTCCCTAGAGGAACTCATTGGCCCCGGGAAACTACGGCACGTCATGCTCCGCAGCAACCGTCCACGCTGAAACTATCCCTTCTCCAAGTCGGCAGCAATATTTTCGATGCGCATCGCGAGTGATTCCACTACCGGGGCAACCTTTGCCTCGATCCTTTCTCGGGTTTCATCGCGCATGGCGTCTTCGGAGTTTTTGGCCTCAACCTGGAGCCGTTCCATCTCGTCATAGGCTTCTTGCAACTCGTCGGCAATAAAAAGGCTAGTCATTACCAAAAGTCGGCCCTCGGCCACCTGGCCAACCGTTTCTGCAATTTCGCTCGCCCGTTGGTCTATATAAGCGGCAAGACGAGAGACACGCTCCTCCTGGCCGTCGTCGCAGACAATGGGGTAATTACGGCCATGAATAGGAACGTTTAACTGCGCCATATTTCCTCGCGATTATTGTTTGAGCAAATTTTTCAGCTCGTCTATCGCACCGTCAAGCCTGCCGGCAACGGCCTCGCTGACCACCTGCATAGCAGCGTAATTTTCCTGGGCATCGCGCAAAGCACTGCTGGATTTACGATGTTCGGAGCGCAAGGTTTCGAGATCTCTGTGAAGTTCATCGCGCTCTTTCTGAACCGTGCGAAGCGACTCGGCAAGGCCGCTTGCCTTCCCGTCACCCCCTTTTATCGCACCCTTCTCAAGTGCCCGGGTCAACTGTTCGACGGCTTTCCCCAGACGCCCTACGGATTCATCAAGATTCGGCATAATTTATTATTTTCAGCGTGTTGGCCCAAAATCCGAAACTGACTTCTCATCCCCAGACACTTAGACTAGGCAGTCAAAACAGTCAACTAGCTAGGGGCGGAGAGGCAGACGGTTGACGCTCTAGCTGCGCCTCGTCATGGTGCCTAATAATGGGTGCAGCGGCATCTGCCGCGCTATCAAACTTTTGACTGCAGGTCCAAGAAACATGACGGGTTCGGTCACGCCTTCCGATCAGTACGCTCTCCATCACCGTGATATGGCGAATGCCATACGCGCACTCTCAATAGATGCCGTGGAGGCGGCCAAATCGGGTCACCCCGGCATGCCGCTCGGCGCAGCGGACATAGCCACCGTTCTCTATGCACGCTTTCTTAAGCATGACCCGGCGCACCCCGATTGGCCGGACCGCGACCGATTTGTACTATCTGCCGGGCATGGCTCTATGCTGCTCTATTCCCTACTTTATCTATGCGGCTATCCCGATATCGACATGGATCAAATCCGCAACTTCCGACAACTCGGCAGCCGTACGGCAGGGCATCCTGAATTCGGCGCCGCCGCTGGAATCGAGACCACGACTGGACCGCTTGGTCAGGGCCTTGCTACCGCAGTCGGCATGGCGATAGCAGAACGTTTGTTGGCAGATCGTTTCGGCAACGAATTGGTCGATCACCGCACCTATGTGCTGGCGGGGGACGGTGATCTGATGGAAGGCATCAGCCATGAAGCGATGTCGCTCGCTGGTCATCTACATCTCGGAAAGCTGACAGTGCTTTACGACAGCAACGAAATTTCCATAGACGGTGCGACGAGTCTCGCCATGTCCGATGACGCTAGACACCGTGCAGCGGCACTCGGCTGGGATACCTTCGATGCTGACGGCCACGACCCCGCTGCTTTATCCAAAACGATAAAGACAGCCAACGATACCAAAAAGCCCGCACTAATCGTCTGCCACACCAAGATCGGCTTTGGCGCGCCGACCAAACAGGGTTTGGAATCGAGCCATGGAGCTCCCCTCGGCGAAGCGGAGATCGCCGGTACACGGAAGAATCTAGGCTGGCCCCATGCACCTTTCACGGTGCCGGCAGATATTCTTGCATACTGGCGCGAGACCGGTGCAGCAGGCTCCGAACAATATGCCGCGTGGCAAGAAAGACTGGATGCTGCGGCTGCTAGGACTCAGACAGAATTCAGGCGAATAACGTACGGCGACCTGCCAGTGGGCTGGATGAAAGCCATTAATGATTTCAAGCGTAAGCTTGCAGCCGAGCAACCCAAAATTGCGAGCCGCGTAGCGGGCCAGAAGACCCTCGAAGTGCTGACCGGAATAATGCCCGAACTGATCGGCGGCTCGGCCGATCTTAGCGGCTCTAACGGTACTCGAGCAGCCGGTATGCAGGCGGTGAGTCCGGAGAATTTCAGCGGAAACTATATACATTACGGTGTGCGCGAGCACGGTATGGCCGCAGCGATGAACGGCATGGCGCTGCATGGGGGCTGCATCCCCTATGGTGGTACCTTCCTGATCTTCTCGGATTATTGCCGCCCGGCAATTCGCCTCTCCGCGTTAATGGAACAAAGAGTGATCTACGTCATGACCCATGATTCGATCGGGCTCGGCGAGGACGGTCCAACCCACCAGCCAGTGGAGCATGTAGCTAGCCTACGCGCGATGCCGAATTTGAAGCTATTTCGCCCAGCAGACTCGGTGGAGACAGCGGAATGTTGGCAGGCAGCGCTAGAGAACCGCACGGGCCCCTCGGTCCTCGCCTTGAGCCGCCAGGGACTGCCTGCGCAGCGTGTTGAGCACTGTGACGAAAATCTCTCAGCGCGGGGCGGTTATGTCTTGTTTGAGGCTACAGGTAGCGCGCCAAAAATTATCCTTCTCGCCACCGGCTCAGAGGTTAGCCTGGCGGTGGAGGCGCGGAAAAAATTGCAAAGCGAGGGTTATCCGACCCGTGTCGTCTCACTGCCCTGCTGGGAGTTGTTCGACGCCGAGGACCAAAACTATCGCGACGAAGTGCTCATCCCGGGCACACTCCGAATTGCTATAGAAGCGGCAGTACCCTTCGGTTGGGAGCGTTATCTTGACGCGAACGGCATCGTAATCGGTATGCAAAATTTTGGCGCTTCGGCACCGGCTAGCGATCTATACGCCCATTTTGGCATCACCGCCGATGCAGTGGTGGCAGCTGCCCGGGAGGCGCTCGCGGACTGATCTCTACTATTTAGTCAGGGGCACCTTCTCCACCTTGCCAAAGGCGAATGTCCAGGGCACAGAATTTTTGCTAAGCTCGGAGTGCGACAGTCTAAAACTTCTCTTAGTAGTATAATGCCAGTGTCTAAACCGTACTTGCTCGACGAGGACAAGCCAGCCACCCGTGAGTGGCTGAAATCGGTAATGAAACCAGCACGTTCCGGCTTGCGCGAAGCAATCCTGGTTTCTCTCTTCATAAATTTATTGGCGCTCGCGGTGCCGATCTTTGTACTTCAGGTGTACACCCGCGTTGTGTTCAGCCATGGCGTTAGTACGCTTTATGCGCTCTTAATTGGCGTTGTAGTGGCATTAGTCTTCGATTTCGTTATACGCCAAGCACGGAGCCGCATGCTGCAACGGGTAGCACTAAGGATCGATGTCGCGCTCGGACGAGCTGTTTATGACAAAATTGCCGCCCTACCACTCCGAACCCTGGAGGGCCGCCCGTCCGGCTTCTGGCAAACCCTATTTCGAGACGCTGAAGTGATACGCAATACTTTCTCTGGGTCGACCGCCGTGCTGCTAACCGACCTGCCCTTCGCGATTCTCTTTGTTGGCGTAATTTATATCATCGCCCCACCTGTTGTATGGGTACTGCTTATTGCTCTGCCGTTGTTTATACTCGTCTCGATCATCTCTGGACACATGATGCAACGCGCAACTAAAAACGAGCGCCAAGCCAGCATCGGAAGAGACGCGTTCATCACGGAAATGCTGCAAGGCCGGGCAACTATCAAAGCACTTGCGCTCGAAAGAGCTATAAGGCCCAACTGGGAAGAAAAACACGCCGACGGCATTGAGCACGCCTTAACCCGGGGCGGTCGAACCGACACCTTCAGCAATCTCGGCATGATGATGACCATGCTGACTACCATTGGCTTGGTCACCACAGGTGCACTGGCGATCATTGATTTGCGCCTCACCATCGGTGCGCTGATTGCCGCTACCATGCTTGGTAACCGGGTCATCGGGCCGTTCAATCAACTCGTAGGCAATTGGCGCAATTACGCAAATTGCCGCCAAGCGCTCAAACGCCTAGACCAGGTTTTCGCACTCGAAGAGGACCGCACCGAACGGGGTATTCGCCTTGACCGCCCCAAGGGCCGCCTGACCCTTGAAAACGTCAGCTTTGGATATGAGGCAAATCTCCCACCAATTATCGACAGCCTCACCATGGAAATCAAACCACCCAGTATGCTCGGCGTGGTTGGGCGAAACGGTTGTGGAAAGACGACCCTCCTCAAGATCATGCAGGGTCTTTATGCGCCGACTGGTGGTCGAGTGCTACTGGATGGCGGCGACACGGCACAATTTTCGCGAAGTGACCTCGCTTCCTGGGTTGGTTATGTGCCGCAGGAATGTTTCCTTTTCGCCGGCACGATCCGCGAGAATATTGCCATCACTAATCCGGACGCCGATGACAACGATGTAGTTAAGGCAGCGAAGCTCGCAGGCGTTCACGACTATGTCATTGATTTGCCGGACGGCTATGCCACCGAGATCGGCGAGGCCGGGTCGCGCCTTTCCGGTGGGCAACGCCAGCGCATCGCCATCGCCCGAGCGCTGCTGCCGGATCCGCCGATCCTGCTGCTCGACGAAGTATCCAGCAATCTCGATATGCAGGCGGAAATTTCATTGCGCGACACGCTGAGCCGCCTAGCGCGCGACCACACTATCGTCGTCGTCACCCACACACCAGACCTCCTGCGCGCCTGCAACAACATTATGGCGCTCGACAAAGGTAGAATTGCCATGGGCGGTCCAACGCAAGAAATCTTACCGCGCCTCTTTGGTGACACGAACCGCGCGGCGGAGGTGCTGGAAGAAACAACAAAAAATGAAGGACCGCTTGTAGTCGCGGCCGAAAAATCGCCATGAAGATGTTGCCATGAACCGGCTAGATCAGCTTGAATTTCGCGCTCGCGCACGGAGTTGGCGGCGCAGTGCGCTTATGATTGCGCTAACAATCGCCGTGTTAGTAGCCTGGTCAAATTATGCGGAACTTGAGGAAGTTGCCGTTGCTACTGGTGAGGTAGTGCCGCAAGGACAGGTCAAGGTGATCCAACATTTAGAAGGCGGTATCATCAGCCAAATCTTTGTAGCCGAGGGCGATTCGGTCAGCGCTGGCGATTTACTATTGCAACTTGACCGTGGCATCTCTGGGTCCAACCGCGACGAAATTCAAATTGAGTTTGACGGCCTGATACTTTCGCGCTCCCGTTTGGTCGCCGAATCCCAGAGTACGATACTTGTCTTTCCCGATGAGCAAGCAGGACGTCGCCCAGAATTGATACAAGCCGAGAGACAAACCTATGAAGGCCACAAACTCGAACTTCAGAGCAAGATTGCAGTTTTGCAGGAGCAAAAGCGTCAACGCGAACTTGATGTTCGACAATTTCGCGCTCAGCTCAATTCCATCAAAAATAATCTTGCGCTCACGCTTGAACGCCTTGTTATGTCAGAAGAGCTACTTTCCGAAGGCCTCACGTCGAAAATCGACCATGTGCAGATTAAGCAGGAAGTCGAAAAACTCGAAGGTGAGATGGAAGAACTCAAATCCGCCATCCCGCGCGCTCAAGCAAGCATCTCAGAAGCCGCAGAGCGGATAAAGGAGGAGCAACTGACCTTTACTCGGGTTGCCCTTGAGAATTTAAGCGACGTCGAGCGCCGTATCGCCGCATCCCGGGAAAAATTGAGCCGCGCCACGGACCAAGTCGTACGAACGGAAATTTCTAGCCCAATCGACGGTGTGGTTCAAAGCATGCGGCATCATACTATCGGTGGCGTCGCGCGTCCCGGCGAGTCATTAATGGAAATTGTTCCCACGCAAGAGCGCTTGGTAGTCGAAGCAAAACTCAGCCCGCTGGATATCGGTTACGTCCGCGTCGGTCAAAATTCGATGGTCAAAGTTACGACCTATGATTTTTCCCGGTATGGCGGCTTAGATGGGCGGGTGGTGTCGATTTCGCCAGACTCTCATGTCGATCCATCAACCGGTGAAAGCTATTTTAGGGTCATCGCTGAGACTGACAAGAATTATCTCGGCGAAGAACCGGGAGATCTCCCAATAGCGCCCGGCATGGAGGCAACTCTCGACATCCGTACCGGCTCTAAGAGCGTTATGCAATATTTGCTGAAACCGGTCATCAAGGTAAAGTCGGAGGCATTCCGAGAGCGCTGAAAGCATTCCACCAACGACAAACATATAGCCACGGGACCACAAAATGAGAGACGAAATCCGACAAGCGCGTATTGACCTAGCCGCTGCGTATCGGCTTGCATACATGCACGGCCTGAGTGAAGGCATTTGCAACCATTTGACCCTGACCGTCCCAGGGGATCCTGCCAAATTCCTACTGATCTCACATGGAACTCATTGGAGTGAAGTTACGGCAAGCAATCTACTACTTGTCACGCTGGATGGTGAGATATTGGAAGGCGAAGGCACCGTCGAGGACACCGCATTCTATATACACGCACCGATACACCGCAAACGGCCAGACTTACGCTGCATCATGCATACCCATCAAACTCACACGCTCGCGCTGGCCATGGTCGAAGGCGGCGTGATCGAGCCAATTAATCAGAACGCGCTAAGATATTACGGTCGGGTTGCCTATGATGAAAACTATAATGGCCTAGCCTGTGACGACGCTGAAGGCGAACGGCTTGCGGTGGCCATGCAGGACAAATCAATCCTCATGATGGGCAATCACGGTGTCCTCGTAGGCGCGTCCACGGTCGCCCGGGCTTATGATGAAATATATTATTTAGAGCGCACGGCGGCGGCACAAATTCTTGCTATGAGCACTGGACAATCGCTAAAGAGGATCCCTAAAGAAGTCTGCGAATCGACGGCACGGCAAATGATGTCAGACAATATGCACCGCTTCGCCAACGACCACTTCACCGCGCTAAAGCGTTTACTAGACAGGGATCAACCTGATTATCGTGATTGACCGGGGAGATCTAGAAGTAACAAGACACCACATCAGAGACAACGTAACTTAAGCTGCCTACACATGACTTTCGGACCCTGCCCATTTCCGACTTAGCCTAAACGCGAGCGAAGACGGGCTTACCTGCGCCTAGACCTATTTTAGGAATCCTGAGTTTGAGATCGCCCAGAACGTACACGCGCTAATCCTATAAGGTACTACCGGCCATTTTTGACACCTTTCTCACTGCGAAATGACGCGATATGCAACCGAAGATCGGGCCGTTATCGGAAATCTTGGTTGCTCTCTTTAATCATGCCGAGCGCAAGATATATCGCCAATGAAATTTTGCTGAAGCGATTGTCGCCATCAGTTACGCGACGCATCGAATCTGTATATCATTGACGTTGGTGTAACGGCAGAAAACTCAGTCGACCCAATCCCCAATGGCATGGGTCCGTTAATACAAGAGGATGAAACCGCATGACCAAGCTAGACGCGACTCCCTCCGCACCGCCCCCGCTATCTATTGAATATCTCTGCCGCTACTGTGACCCCGCACAATTTTCCTTCAACACCACGGCGGAACTTGAGGATCAAGTCGAGGTCGCTGGCCAGGATCGTGCCGTCAGCGCAATTCAATTTGCCCTTGGCGTCAAGCAAGAGGGCTACAACGTTTTTGTTCTCGGACCACCCAGTACCGGAAAGCACGCCGTCACCCGTAAATTGCTGAATTCCCATGCCAAGCAAGGGGAAACGCCATCTGACTGGTGCTATGTCTACAATTTCGAACAGCGTCACAAACCGATTGCGCTGCAATTGCCAGCGGGTGACGGCACACGCTTACGCGACGCGATCGAGAAACTGATCAAAAACCTGAAGATCGCGATCGCGGCAATTTTTGAAAACGATGAATACCGAAACCAACGCAAAATTATAGCAGATGACGTCAAGAAGCGTCAGGAAGAAGCCTTCAAGAAAATTCAACTTGAGGCCAGCGAACTCAATGTCGCCATGATGCAAACCGAGAGTGGCATCGCCTTCGGACCCATGTGCGACGGCGAAATGATGTTGCCTGAAGAACTCAATTCGATGAGCAACAAAGACCGAGAGAAACTACAAAAAAATGTCGACGAACTGCAGAAACGCTTTCGCGACATAATGATGATGGTACCAAAATGGGCACGCGAAGCTCAGGAGAAGCTTCTGGCTCTCGACCAGGGGATCACAACCGTTGCTGCAAAAGCAATGATTGAGGATACCAGAGCACAGTTCGCTAATTTTCCTCGTGTACAGGATTATCTAGAGGCGCTGGAAAAGGATGTGATCGACAATGTCGATATTTTCCGCACGCCAGAGGAGGGTACGCCCGCGACGCCTAGCAAAGTACCAGGGCAAAACCCAGGCCAGACGCCAAACCGTGAACCAGCAAATGAGAATCTGCCGTTCCGCCGCTACCGCGTCAATCTTCTGGTTGATTGCTCCCGTCTCGAAGGCAGCCCGGTGGTCTATGCTGACAATCCAACCTACCAGGAACTGATCGGCACCATAGAGCACAGTGCCGAGTTCGGCACTTTGACGAGCGATTTTACACGAATCAAATCTGGTGCCCTGCACCGGGCGAATGGCGGCTATCTGATCCTGGATGCGCGCAAAATATTGATGGAGCCATTCGCATGGGAAGGCCTCAAACGTGCTCTCCGTTCACATGAAATCCGAATCGAGAATCCTAGCCAATCTGCTGGGGTGGTCAGCACTCAAACTCTGAGCCCGGAACCGATACCACTCAACATCAAGGTCGTGCTGATTGGTGAGCGTCACCTTTATTATCACCTCGACCAGCATGATTCAGACTTCGCTGAAATCTTCAAGGTGACTAGTGATTTCGAGGACACGATTGAACGCACTGAAGAAACCAATTTGATGTATGCCCGGTTGCTCGGCAGCCTAACAAAGCGTGATGGTATGCGTCCGCTAAGCAATGATGCGGTAGCAAAACTCTGTGATTATAGCGCACGGCTAGCCTCAGACGCCGAGCGATTATCAACCCAAATGCGCCGGGTGAATGACCTAGTTCGAGAGGCAGATTATTTCTCGGGAAAGGATGGTCGTGGAACCATCGAGGCAAAAGATGTGCTCCAGGCAATCGAGGCCGCACGAAACCGGGTTAGTCGAATTCGCGAAGCTTTGCAGGAGGAAATTATTCGCGAGACCATCCTTATTGACACCGAAGGTGAACGAGTTGGCCAGATCAACGGCCTGGCTGTAATGCAAACCGGGAGGTATGCCTTCGGCAAACCATCACGGATCACTGTGTGTCTGCGCATGGGGACGGGCAAGGTTATAGATATTGAGCGCGAAGTTGACTTAGGAGGGCCGCTTCACAGCAAAGGTGTGTTGATCCTCAGTAGCTATCTGGCATCGCGCTATGCCACCGACAGCCCTCTTTCTCTTGCGGCAAGTATCGTGTTCGAACAATCTTATGGCGGCGTTGATGGCGATAGCGCATCCTCGACAGAACTTTACGCGCTTCTCTCTGCCCTCGCTGAGGTACCGATCAAACAATCCCTTGCAGTCACCGGTGCAGTTAATCAGCATGGTGAAATCCAAGCTATCGGTGGCGCTAATGAAAAAATCGAGGGTTTCTTCGATATATGCAAAACTCGAGGGCTGACTGGAAATCAAGGCGCGCTCATTCCTCAATCCAATGTTCAAAACCTCATGTTGCGACATGATGTGATTGAGGCTGTGCGCTGCGGTCTCTTTAGCGTCTATGCGATCTCAAACATCGATGAAGGCATTGAAATTCTGACCGGAATTCCTGCGGGAACACGGGGGCAAACCGGTGTCTTTCCGGTTGATTCAATCAACGGGAAAGTGGAAGCGCGACTCGTAGAACTGGCTGAAAAACGTCGCGCCTTTGGCCGCAAGACACGTTGAATGACGACAAGAAATAGCTAATAAGCTACCGCTGCTGGATCGAGGCTACGCCAGAGATACCAAGTCGCCACTGAGCGCCAGGGCCGCCAAGGCTCTGCGAGACGCTTGATCTCTTTAACCCCCAAGGATTCACCCGCAGCATAATGCCGCTCGCAGGCACGAATTAGGCCGATGTCACATACCGGTAAAATATCCGGACGCTGCAGATGAAAAATGAGAAACATCTCCGCTGTCCAACGGCCGATTCCACGCAATATCAATAATTCATTGATCACTCCCTCATCGTTCCTATCCTGCCACAATGATGGAGAAATGCTGCCACCCTGAAACGCCACCGCCATATCGCGAATATAGGATGCCTTGTGCCGTGTCAGACCTGCAGCATGTAATTCCGCCTCGTCGTGCTCCACGACATTTTGGGGAGATATATCGCCAACTGCTTCCTTCAACCGATCCCAAATACAGTCAGCCGCGCGTACTGAGATCTGTTGTGCAACTATAGCACGCACAAGCGTCACAAATGGGTCGCCCTGACTGGCCAAACCGCCTTGCCTGCAGCCCTTAATAATCTTGGCCATGACCGGATCAGCAGCGCTCAGCTCCCTTTTCGCGCGCCGCCAATATGATGGATAGCCTATTGGCCTGCTATTCCATTTCGGCATAAGTAAAATCCATGAATAGTTCGCCATAAGGCATGGTTGACAAAATAGTCGGTCACCGTGCAATCAACCTGCCTGTGAAAGCTCCCTCCCCCAATATTGGTCTTCAATATCAGGAACAACTCTCACCCTTGGCGTGTCGCGTGCTTAGAACATGCAGATCAAGAGCCAACCGCTATTCTAGTAGCCAACTGCCTCTATTCGTCGCAAATAGGGCAGAAACTCCCTTGCCTCTGGGATGCGCGGAACCGCAATATGGAAATCTTCTGACATCCCCTAGAGTATCGCGGGCCTGCCCCCTCAAAACCAAATCGCTGGTCCTACTGTTCCATTAATACGCGGTTCTTGCCTTTGAGTTTCGTTAAACCGGCTCCTTCAGCCGCGGTTACGATGCGGTGCACTCGCCCGTTTTGGACGCTTTGGCGGGTTATCACGGAAGGTACTAACCTGGGCTTGTGCACCGGCACTGATGAGCTTGGCATCACTTGCTGCGATGACAAAATCATAGCCGCGCTCATACGTCCAGTTAAGAGATTTGCCAGGGCGGATGACTGTGCCGAGCAGCTTGTTTGTCTTGCGCATTTTGCGTTCCGCACGCTCGATCATGTTGGTTACGGCAGAATGCTCAAGGTCGAGCATGTGACCAACGCTTGCAGAGACATCGCTTGGCCCCAAGAATAGCATATCAACACCGTCCACGGCGGCTATATCCTCTAAATTTTCTATCGCCTCCTCAGTTTCGATTTGACAGATAATGAGGCACTGCTTGGGCCAAGCATCAAGATATTCGCCGAGCCGCGCACCCCAACGTGAACAACGCGCGGCGTGGGGCGCAACGCCACGAATACCCTTCAGTGGGTAGCGGCAAGCATCAACTGCGTTACGGGCTTCCTCAGCGTTTTGCACATAGGGCACAATTACACCCATCACTCCAATATCGAGAGCCCGCTTTATATAGACTGTATCATTCCATGGTACGCGCATCATTGGGGTCGGACCGGCCTCTCCCAAAGCCTGCATAAGTGATATCGCATTGAGAAAATCGCCTGGTCCATGTTCGTGGTCCATGACCACTGCATCATAGCCGGCACCGGCTACGATTTCAGCAGCGATTGGGCTGCCTATCGACAACCAGGCACCGATCGTTGGGTCGCCTTTGAGTAGTTTTTTCTTGCAAGTGTTGATCATTGCCATGGAAATAATTCTCCGCATACATAAAAATCATAAAGAGATGTGTAGATTAGCATGCGCTAACTGCAGTCCAAAGCCCGGCGCCCAAAACGCCTCACATTGTTTTGTCGCCCGCACGGGAGTAGCTTTATTGGATTCGATCACACAAGCTTGATACCAAGACGCACATGGCTTATCAGATATTGCGCAGACATCCCGCACCTGCCAAAGACTCGCCCGGCGTCTCGGCATTCGTTATCGAAGACAGTACATCCCACCTAGTGAGCGTTGTAGCACGGCTTTTTGCTCGCGCTCTGCAAACCCGTTTCGCCGAACATGGCGTAAGCGCCGGACAATGGCCGCTGCTGCTCTATCTCTGGGAAAAGGAAGGGCTCAGTCAAAAACAACTAGCCCGGAGGGTTCAGATCGAGGAGCCAACCACTACACGGACTCTCGACCGAATGGAGCGCGACGGGCTGGTGCACCGGGTGCGCGACGCAACAGACCGTCGACGCATCAATGTCTATCTGACAGAGCGAGGCCGCCAATTGCGCGACGAATTGGTACCCTATGCTCAAGAGGTTAATGCACTTGCTACCCATGGCCTTTCAGAGCAAGACAAGTCAAAAATTAATTCCCTGCTGAACTATATGATCGCCCGCCTGGATTAGGCGAAGAGCACCCGAGAGTCTGACGTGCTCTAGTTGAGCACTGGCAATGTGAATATTTGTCCCGGGAAGATCATATTGGGATCCAGAATGTGCGCTCGATTGGCACCATATATCTCAGAATAATAGATCCCACCGCCATAAGCTCGCCGCGCGATACGCCAAAGGCTATTACCCGGCTGCACCACTACCAGCGCATCGCCCATCAACAACTCCTCTGGCCGCGCCCGGCTGATCGGTATCTCAATGCGCGCTAATACGTTTCCCGAATCATCAACTTTATCGATACGTACTCTGTGCTGACCAGGCGAGATCTCTTGCTCAGGGCTAAGCTCCCAATCGCCCTCTTCGCTGGCCTTCGCGCTGCCAACATATACTTCATCAACATACACATTGATCAATGCTTCGGGCTCCGTCTGCCCGGCCAGAGTTACATCGCCTTCTTCATTGTAATCAACACTGCGAATTGTCACCTCTGCTTTGTCGCCTATTCCTTCGCCACCAACATCGGGGCTTTGGAGAACTTTACTCGGACCACCGCCTTCGCGCTCGACCAGCACTGCAATGACACCCTCCCCTGAATCACCCTTCGAAGAAGCCGTGATTTCAACTTGGGTCTGTTTTTTCTGAGGTTTAGGTACAGATAAGACGACGACTTGATCAGAGGCTATCCGGCTACCATCTCGCATTTCCTGAATCAGCGACAGCTGCCGGTCGCCACTTTTTAAGTTGCTGTTCGGTACGAGGACCCATTCACCCCGACGATCAACCTCGACCGTGCCAAGTGGTATTCCGTCCTCCAGTACGGTTATCTGGGAGCCAGGTTCAGCCCGCCCGGCGATAACCGCCCGACCGTTCGGTGAAATCCGGACAACGTCGAAGCTGGGTGACGATACCAGAGGTGGTGTCTCAACCACTTGCTTCGCTTTCGTTTTTTCCAATGCTGCAGCAGAAGAGTCCAGAGCCTGTTCAGAGTTCGCGGCCTGTTGAGTATTTGAAATTTTTGATTCTGACTCGTCCACCGAAACGTCAGCGGGATTGCTTTCGACAGAAGCTGTGTGAATTGGTGCGCCGTCTTCATCTTGATCACTGGAGAGGAAGACGCCAAGCGCAACACCGGCGATGACAATCATCAGAACGATCAACAACAAGGCTTTATTATTGCGTTTCACGGGGCCCCGATATCCGTTGCACGAAGGATCGGACTATACCATCCGGGTCAGGCGCAACAAGAGATCATAGACGACTACTACCATTCGTCATAGGCGGGCTCCGCCGTAGCTTTCTTCACCGACCGAACGGCATTACGGACAGCAGGCAAAGATTTCAAGTAGGCAGCCGTAGCGCGCATATCTGCTTCGTTTAAATGACGCAAACCACCTTCAACGACCTCGCGCATATCGCCCTGGATGTCATCACCGTCTGGTTTCAGACCGGTCTTGAAAAAGAACAGAAAATCACCGCTGGACCAATTACCTATTCCGGTTTCCCTGTCCGGTGTGATATTCGGCACGGAACGACCGCCCGGGCCGTAGCGCGTACCAGCTAGCGGTCGGCCCCTTTTAAGTCCACCCACCATGTTGCGCGGCGTGTGACATTCACCGCAATGGCCAAGGACTTCAACAATATAGCGACCACGCGCTTCCAGGGTTTGTGTTGCAGGTACGGACTTCTCTTCCCCCGGCGAAAAAAACAGCCAACGCCAAGGCTGGATTGTAAAACGCCAGGAGAAAGGAAAGCGAATGTTGTGATCGCGGTTCTCCTTGCGCACTGGTGGAGTGCTAAAAATATATGCCTTGATGTCCAGCATGTCCTGATACCGCATGTGCGTATAGGCAGCGTAGGGAAAGGCCGGATAATAGGTCTTTTTCTCGGGTGATTTACCATGGCGTAGGGCGCGAACGAAATCAGCATCGCTCCAGTCACCTATACCGGTTTCCTTATCCGGTGTGATGTTGCTCGAATAAAAATCGCCATAAGGTGAGTGTATCGCCCGTCCGCCAGCTAGCATCGGACCCTTACTATCCTTCATCGTGTGGCAGGTAATGCAACCAGCGACGTGGACAAGATATTCACCACGTGCCACGTCCCCTGTTTCGGAATCAGCGTGGGTAGGAAGCGCAGCAAACACCATGGTAACCACTAGCGCTATCGACAGAATCAATTTTGCCATCACCTACATAATGCCTCGGTTCAGGGGTATCGATTCTAGGCAATTAGCTGGCAGCAGGAACTCAGTTTTCTTTGCGGAAAGGTTCGTGACAACCACCGCAAGCTTTGCCCATTTCGCCAGCAGCAGCGCCAACCGCTGTCATATCCCCCAAATCGGCCGCCGTGGCAACCTTGTCAGCAGCGGCTTTAAGTGCCGCTGCCGCCGCCTCAAATTTCGTCCAATTCTGCCAAATCGCCGGCATTGCGCGAGTATTCCCTTCCTCACTGCCCCGAGGGAAAACATCAAGAATCATGACGGCATTGTCCGAAATTGCCCGAGCATTAGCAGCGATATGCATGGTGAAGGATGTTTCGCCCTTCAATACGCTAAAAATATTAGTGATTTGAGAAGCAGTCGCTTTCATTAACGTTTGTCGGTACTTGATAACCTTTGCGGAATCATCGTTTGCAGATACAAGCCCGGGAAACGTCGAGATTCCGATTGCCGCGGCGACGAGAAGCGCCAAAACCGCTATGGGTAAACGGAACATGTAAGATCCCCCCTATTCCTATCGATGAGCCACGCTAGCCGCAGCCCAGAGTGAGGTAAAGCAGCATTACACCATTTTGCAATAACATTATCGTGAACAGTAGCTGGCGTCTTTTAGCAACGCGTTGTATGACCGGCGCATGAAAAAACTCAAAGCACTCTGCGTCTATTGCGGTTCCGCTAAGGGAAAGGATCCGCGGCATGCAGTCCTTGCTCGCGCTCTAGGAAACGAGATAGCAGCACGCGGCATCTCATTGATCTATGGTGCGGGCGGCATCGGCCTGATGACCGAGGTAGCCGATTCAGCTCTCGCCAGTGGCGGTCATGTGGTGGGCGTTATTCCGAAACACCTAGCACGCGCTGAGGTTCAGCATAGCGGACTCAGCGAGAAAATAACCGTCGATAGCATGCACGAGCGCAAAGAAATCATGTTTCGCCGTGCTGATGCCTTCGCGATACTGCCGGGCGGCTTTGGCACACTCGACGAGTTTTTCGAGGTTCTTACCTGGAAGCAAATAGGCCTGCATGAGAAACCGATAGTAATTCTTGATTCAAATGGCTATTGGGGTCCGCTCCGCGCCCTTCTCGATGGCATGGTCGACGAAGGATTCGCATCGCCAACGGCACATGATCTTTACCAAGTAGCGGAAAATATCTTGGAACTGTTCGCGCTGCTAGTGACCGATACAGAACCTGTTATCACCGAGTAAATTGGGCGATTTTGAACGTCTTTCTGCGAAGATCTTGACCAGACCGGCGCCGATGTTATGGTGCCGCCTCCGCACCCATAGAGCACTCAATACCGGAGAATAAATCCATGGCTAAAATCAAGGTCGCAAACCCAGTTGTTGAGCTTGATGGCGACGAAATGACACGGATCATCTGGGCCTGGATCAAAGATCAACTGATCCTTCCTTATCTCGACATTGAGCTGAAATATTACGACCTTGGCATGGAGTCTCGTGATGAGACAGATGATCAAATCACGATCGACGCAGCGGAAGCCATTAAGGAATACGGAGTTGGTGTCAAATGCGCCACGATCACGCCGGACGAAGCGCGGGTCGAAGAATTCGGCCTCAAAAAGATGTGGCGTTCACCAAACGGCACAATCCGCAACATTCTCGGCGGCACCGTCTTCCGCGAACCCATAGTGTGCGACAATATCCCACGCTTGGTCCCAGGCTGGACTAAGCCCATTGTCATCGGCCGTCATGCCTTTGGCGATCAGTACCGCGCCACCGATTTCGTCGTTCCGAGTAAAGGCAAGCTGACAATCAAATTCGAGCCCGAGGACGGCGGTGAGGTCATCGAACATGAGGTATTCCGTTTCCCTGCTGGGGGCGTGGCGATGACTATGTATAACCTCGATTCGTCGATTCGTGATTTTGCGCGCTCGTGCATGAGCTTTGCGCTGCAACGTAAATGGCCTCTCTACATGTCGACTAAAAATACTATTCTTAAAGCTTATGACGGACGCTTCAAAGATCTCTTTCAGGAGATCTACAATGCCGAGTTCAAGAATGATTTTGAGGCTGCCGGCATTATTTACGAGCACCGTCTGATCGACGATATGGTCGCAGCTGCGCTGAAATGGGATGGTGCCTTTGTCTGGGCGTGTAAAAATTACGATGGTGACGTACAATCCGACACTCTGGCTCAAGGTTTTGGCTCCCTCGGTCTAATGACCTCCGTACTGCAAACGCCGGACGGAAAGACGGTTGAGGCCGAGGCGGCACACGGCACCGTAACGCGCCACTACCGTGCCTATCAGCGCGGCGAAGAGACTTCTACTAATCCGATCGCTTCTATCTTTGCTTGGACCCGCGGACTCAGCCACCGCGCCAAGCTAGATGGCAACGATGCGCTGTCCAGCTTCGCAGAAACCCTAGAGAAGGTCTGCGTTGCCACCGTCGAGGGCGGTGAGATGACCAAAGACCTCGCACTTCTCGTACCGAGCAAGCCTCAGCACTTAAACTCCAAGGATTTCTTAGAGGCCATCGCACGCAATCTTGAAGCTGAGATGAAGTAGGTAACGGCGCCTTAAATCTCCGCCAAAAACTCCTTGATAGCCTCTAGCGCGGCGTCCGCCCGAGAGCCGTCCGGGCCACCGGCCTGGGCCATATCGGGTCGCCCGCCACCGCCCGTGCCACCAAGCGCCTGGGCCCCAACGCGAACAAGATCAACGGCACTAACGCGATCGGTCAGATCGTCTGTTACTCCAACCACAAGCGCGGCTTTACCGTCGCCCACTGTGACGATGGCGCAGACGCCCGAACCAAGTTTGCCTTTCAGCCCATCAACCATCGGACGCAGTTCCTTGGGTGGCGTGCCATCGAGACGGCGAGCTAAATATGTGATACCGCCGATATCCCGTGTTTCAGCCGCCTTTTCGGCGAGTCCACCACCGCCCATGGCAAGTTGCTGACGTAAGGCACGCATTTCACGCTGGAGCTGACGCCGTTCCTCCAAGAGTGCCTCAATACGCGGCGCAAGCGCCTCGGAAGTCGATTTCATCACACCAGTCGCGAGGCTAAGAATATTTTCTTGTTCCCGAGTGTGGTTGAGAGCCGCCTCACCAGTAAGTGCTTCGATACGCCGCACGCTGGCGGCGACCGCCCCTTCTGAGACGATGTAAAACAATCCGATATCGCCTGTCCGCGTTACATGCGTACCTCCGCAGAGCTCAACCGAGTAAGGTGTGTCACCAGTCTTGCCCATTGAAACGACCCGCACTTCATCTCCATATTTCTCTCCGAAGAGAGCAACTGCGCCGCTTTTAACCGCCTCGTCCGGCGTCATGAGGCGTGTTGTCAGATCTAAATTATCTCGGATACGAGCATTGACCTCAGCTTCGATAGCGTCGCGTTCCGCATTACTCAACGGTTTCGGGTGACTAATGTCGAAGCGGAGACGCTCAGGTGCGACGAGCGAGCCTTTTTGGGTCACGTGGTCGCCAAGTTGGCGGCGGAGGGCGGCGTGCAGTAGATGGGTCGCCGAATGATTAGCGCGAAGCGCACTGCGCCGCGCAATATCGACGATAAGATTTAAGCTGTCGCCAACGCGCAAGCTTCCACATTCGAGCCTGCCATTATGAATTAAAAGATCTCCAGCACGTTTTTGCGTATCCGTCACGACAAAACGTACGCCCTTACCGGACAAAAATTCACCGCTATCTCCCAGCTGTCCGCCTGATTCGCCGTAGAACGGCGTCTGGTTAACGATCAAGGATACTTCCTCACCGGCCTCAGCCGTCTGGACTTCCTTCCCGTTCTTAACTAGAGAAAGGATGACGCCCTGTGCGCTCTCCATTTCATAACCGAGAAACTCGCTGGCACCGATGCGCTCGCGAATTTCGAACCAGATACGATCTGTCGCCGTATCACCAGAGCCTGTCCAGGCCTTGCGCGCCTCAGCGCGCTGATGTTCCATAGCAGCCTCAAAACCAGCAGTATCAACGTTACGCCCTTCGCGGCGCAATGCGTCCTGGGTGAGATCTAGGGGGAAGCCATAGGTATCATAAAGCTGAAAAGCGACATCGCCGGGAAGAGTCTCACCATCACCAAGCTTGGCAGTAGCGTCGCCAAGGAGCTTAAGACCGCGCGTGAGGGTTTGTTTAAAGCGGGTTTCTTCTAATTTCAGGGTCTCGCTAATAAGCTGCTCTGCACGAACTAATTCCGGAAAAGCCTGGCCCATTTCAGCAACCAAAACCGGTACCAGGCGGTACATCAATGGTTCATCGCAGCCCATAAGATGAGCGTAACGCATAGCGCGTCGCATAATACGGCGTAGTACATAGCCACGACCCTCATTGGATGGCGTAACGCCATCAGCAATAAGAAACGAACTGGCTCTCAAATGATCAGAAACTACGCGGTGAGATGAAGTGTACTCTCTTTCAGCTGGTCGGTCGGAAAACTCGACACTAGCGGCTATCAAATTGCTGAACAGGTCAGTTTCGTAATTATCGTGTTTGCCCTGCAGGATGGCGGCAATACGCTCCAACCCCATGCCGGTGTCTATTGAGGGTTTAGGCAGGTTGATGCGCTCTTCAGGAGTTAACTGTTCGAACTGCATGAAGACAAGATTCCAGATTTCGACGAAGCGGTCGCCGTCCTCATCGGCACTACCAGGTGGGCCACCGGGGAAATCTGGTCCGTGATCATAAAAAATCTCCGAGCACGGCCCACAGGGCCCAACATCACCCATTGCCCAGAAATTATCAGAAGTGGGGATACGGATAATCTTTTTGTCCGGCAAGCCAGCAACCTTGCTCCAAAGATCAAAAGCTTCATCGTCTTCAGCGTAAACTGTTACTAGCAGGCGCCTAGCATCAAGGCCAAACTCCCTGGTAATCAAGTTCCAGGCGAGCTCTATGGCACGCTCCTTGAAATAGTCACCAAAGGAAAAATTGCCAAGCATCTCAAAAAAAGTGTGATGACGAGTGGTATAGCCAACATTGTCAAGATCGTTGTGTTTACCACCAGCGCGCACACATTTTTGTGAAGTAGCGGCGCGTTGATAGTCTCGGGTTTCCACCCCGGTAAATAGATTCTTAAATTGAACCATGCCGGCATTGGTGAACATCAGAGTTGGGTCGTTATGCGGCACGAGTGGCCCAGAGGCGACAACCTCATGGTGATTACAACGGAAATAATCTATAAAATGGCTGCGTATGTCGTTGACGCTATGCATTGCGTTTCCGATCGTGTGCGGGGGCGCCCACCGCGCGGGCCCTGCTATTTAATGGGCCAGGAAGAACATGTCCAGAGTACCAGCCAAATATGGGTTAACGTCCTCATGGCTCTACCACAGCCCGCCAGATGATTTTCCCCCTAACGACCAACCTGGGCCCAAACTTAATCTCCAATATCTTCCGAGGTTTCAATTTCTTCTACCACCTGGATCGGGGCAGCACCGACAAGTCCAGCAGCCTCACGTACCGCCACTTCGATAGCGTCGGCCATTTCTAGATTGTCAGCTAGAAACTGCTTAGCATTTTCACGGCCCTGGCCGATGCGTTGGCTGTCATAAGAGTACCAGGAGCCTGATTTTTCCACCAGGCCAGCCTTCAGACCGTGATCGATCAACTCGCCCATACGCGAGATGCCCTGCCCGTACATGATGTCAAACTCAACAACCTTGAAAGGTGGCGCCATCTTGTTCTTAACCACCTTAACTCGGGTTTGGTTCCCAACCACCTCGTCGCGATCCTTAATCGCACCAATGCGCCGAATATCAAGGCGGACCGAAGCATAGAATTTTAGCGCGTTACCGCCCGACGTGGTCTCCGGGCTACCGAACATAACGCCAATCTTCATGCGGATCTGATTGATAAATATGACCATGCAGCGTGAGCGCGAGATTGATGCAGTGAGCTTGCGCAGAGCTTGGCTCATGAGTCGGGCCTGCAGGCCAACATGGGTGTCGCCCATCTCTCCCTCAAGCTCTGCGCGCGGTACCAGGGCAGCAACACTATCTACCACTACCACGTCGATCGCGCCGGAGCGTACCAGAGTATCGGTAATCTCAAGCGCCTGCTCGCCAGCATCGGGCTGGGATATCAGCAATTCGTCAACATCGACGCCCAGCTTTGCAGCATAGGAGGGGTCGAGTGCGTGCTCAGCATCAACGAAAGCGCAAACACCGCCCAGCTTCTGTGCCGATGCCACGGCATGAAGGGCGAGGGTTGTCTTACCGGAACTCTCAGGGCCATAGACCTCTACGATACGCCCGCGCGGTAGACCGCCGATGCCAAGCGCAACATCGAGACCGAGCGAGCCAGTTGGGATCGCCTCTGCCTGCACGGCTGTGTCACTCTGGCCAAGCTTCATAACCGAGCCTTTGCCAAAATTACGTTCGATTTGCGCCAGCGCAGCGTCGAGCGCCTTTTGCTTGTCCATATCGTTTCCCTCGACAAGTCGCAGAGCGGTGTCCGACATCAGGACCTCCCTTATTTCATAGGTGCAATAGTGATGCAACGAACTCAAAGTACATGATTTGTTCTTGTTTTCAACCTTAACAATGCCTAATTTTATAACTATTTGAAATACTTTCGTTATTTATCACTCGTACCGCTCATGTTCTCGTTTATACCACCTCTAAGATCCAAGTTTAATAGGGCAAAACAAAATCAAATTCGTACTCCCATCGCGATAGCACGAATGGACGGCCAGCGAGTCGAATTGTTTTCATATTGTTCTTTAGGGCTTTCAACTAGATTGGTTGACGCGCTTGTATGATGGCGCCTTGCTGTGCTTGATATTTCCCGAGCAGGCTAGTCGCTGATGACGCACGACAAATAAGTGGAGGCCCCATGATCGAGACCCGAAAACTCTTTACCATGTCCGTGGAAGTCGAAACACCGTTGCAAATGATTGGCGCAACGCCAGTCGGCGAGCGGCGCATTGCCAAAATCACCGGCGGCACGTTCGAGGGCTCTGAGCTCAAGGGCAGAATTCTGCCAGGTGGCGGCGACTGGCTATTGTTGCGAGCCGATGGCGTACTCAAGCTCGATGTGCGCGCGACTCTGGAGACCGACGATGGCACGCTGATCTACATGACCTATCGCGGATACCGCCATGGACCAGCAGCGGTAATGGAACGGCTCGATAAAGGAATCGCGGTTGATCCGTCAGAATACTATTTCCGCGTCACGTCATTTTTTGAAACCGTCGGAGAAAAATATTCGTGGCTCAATCGTACCATCGCGGTCGGCAAGGGCCATCGGCTAAAGTCCGGCCCAGTGTACGAAATTTATCAGATCTTATGAAAGCTGGCGCACTGGTTTATCTCGGTCTAGTCGAATCAATTGACCGAATTGCTGCTCCGCGCTTCAACTTGAGTACGTAATTCCTCAAGCAAACCTTCCATGCCCTTGCGATTAATCACCGAGGCAAATTCAACACGGTGTGTGTGTAACATGCTAATACCCTCGACATTGACATCGACCACTTTGTAGGCGCCATCAATTTTTCGCACCCGGTAATCGACCCCGATCGGCGTCCCGCCAGAAGGCCGGAGAATTTGCGTTCGCACAATGGTATCGCCTTCAATTTCTGATTCCAACGCTTGGGTGATTTTGAACACCTCACCGTCATAAGCATCGAATCGACTGGCATAGACGCGCACGATAAAGTCTACAAATATATCGTTATAAGCGTCGCGCTGTTTCTGAGTAGCTTTTCCCCAATGGCGGCCCAAAACGAAGCGACTGATTGTCTTGATGTGAAAACCCTCGACGAGAATATTGCGAAATGCAAATTCGCGTTCGGCATATGTCGTTTTATCCTTATCGCGCAACACATTCACAGCACGCTCGCCCAGATCCTGGATAAATTCTCCAGCGCCGCCTGCAGCCTGTACGGAACCGCCGGGTGCCGAGATCAAGAGCAGCAAAACCGCTGCAAGGGCGACTACACCGCGCTGGCTAGTAAAGCCGATACGCCGTGCGATGCAGATAACGATCATTGCTCTTCCATTTCCCCCTTCGCCGAGGCCTGATCGAACTCATCCTCCGAAAACTCCTCATGCGTAAAGCTGGGAATCGGCAGAAGCGACGGAAGTTCGCCGTCACGAATTTCGTTGGCACGGTGCTGGCGGTAAAGCTCACGCATTGCAGCATAGAAATCAATCGATGTCTCCTGGAGTGTCTCAAGGTCTTCCAAGTGAGCAGAGCGACGGTCGATGCCTCGGGCAATCATGCGTTGATAATTTTCGTGATCTCTTAGCGCTCGAGAAATTGGATCCAATAACCAATCCACTCCCATGCCAAACGCGTCACGCGGATTAGACGGGCCAAATAATGGTAACACCAGATAAGGCCCTTCTCCCATACCCCAGACACCCAGGGTCTGGCCAAAATCTTCGTCCACATAGCTCAAGCCGACACCCTCGGCTACGTCGAAGAGCCCGGCCAGCCCGATGGTTGAATTGAAGGCAAACCGCAACATGGAAGTGACAGCGCGTTGCATATTCAACTGCAAGAGAGCATTGGCAAAAATGACGGGTTCGCCCAAATTGTTGAGGGCATCATTTACGCGGTTACGGCCCCACTCCGGTACAATCCCCACATACATTTCTGCTGCTGGTTTCAAAATCAATCCATCTATGGTTTGATTCACAGCAAAGGTGACGCGGTTAACATCTTCCAGTGGATCGTTCACCGAATAAGTTTCGTCCTCGTATTCATCGGGCGATGGCGAACCAGAGCAACCTGCAACGATCCCGATCACCGCCAAAAGGGATATCAACTGTCCCCAACGCTTTATTAATCCTGTTGCCGCCAAAAAGATCACACGCCCACCCTCAAATTCGTGCCCTCGCTCATTACTGTTAGCCAACATTTATGATCGGCACGCGTTCCTTCAGCACTAACGATGATAATATTTTTCTCAAATGATTGATTTGCACTAAGTCCGTGATTTTAGCAACAGTGGAGCGCCTCAAACTCAGAGAAAAAGCAGTGCCTAGATTTCTCAATTAGCGACCCGGGAGATACTTCTACCCATTCTCTAAACCCGTCAACCAATTAGCATATTTCAATTTAAGACGCCAGTGCCACACAACGCAATAACCTTCACCAACGGGCGGGTTAAGTCAAACTGTTACATATATGTGACAGGTTTAGTTGAGACTGCCCTGTACATCTCGAAAAGCGATGTTAAGCGTGAAAACCTTTTACCAAAACTCTCTCAATCTATTGAAATATATGAATTAATTAACCCCTGGCCCATGCCGAAATTTTTTCCACTCATCAACCAGATATTAAAATTCCGAATCGAAATTACCCTAAATCATAATCGCTCGCCGCCCACTCCTCAAATTCGAGCCAGACTAACATTTCGTCGCCGACCTGGCTGCCGTAAACAGGCTCTGAATCACAATCAGATGAATTTGGCTGCAAGACAGGAAATCCAATTTATCACTTATGGCTCTAAATTCGTCTATCCTCACCAATTCCGCCTCAGTAACCATCAACTTGAATGGCTTCCAAAGCCCCCAACTTATACATTCGATTCGCCGAAGATTATGGCAAGGCCGAAAGGTCGCTCAAGCCACCTATTCCCTATGGATTTCCAATTTTCCATACTCTCTTAAAAGAATCCGTCGGGGCACCATTTCGATCTGGCAAAACACAGGTTTTCCTGCGCACGCTGATGAGGCCGAGGCGAACTTAATCTGTTGAAAAATTGTGATATGACGCCGTTAGCGATGGCCGCAATAGAACAAATTCAGAAGCTGCTAGCGTTGGCCTCCCAGACCCGTTCAAGGGTTTGCTGACAAATAAGCCTACACAGAGCTAAAGGCCATTTACAATAGGCCTAAACCTTAATTTTCACACCACGTAACATGACACAAATTCGACGGTTAGGATTACAGAAAAAGTCATACCAAGGCATATTTTGGTCCAACAGCCCTGCATACAAACCAGATATCTGACAGCACCGAATTTTACTCTTCTTCACTTTGCGCCGCCGCCAAGACGTCTTCAGCGAGACGGCCGGTCAATTCCTGCAAATGATCGAACTCGAATTCGAAACTGCCAACACCGAGACTTAAGGATCTCAGTTCAATGATTAGATCATGCATCTCGGCTTGCGGCATTTGGAACGTGGTCTCGTCCCAACCAGCCCATCCCTCCTTGCCAGAGAAACCCAATACTTGTCCCCGACGCCCAGTGATAAGCCGCTGAACATTCGGTGTAAAATCGCTCGGCGCTGAAATGACCACCTCATATATTGGTTCCAGCAGGACCGGACTGCATTTTGGCATACCCTCGGTCATGGCCATGCGGCCAGCTGTCTTGAACGCTTGCTCAGAACTATCAACCGCATGGTGCTTACCGTCAGTCAGAGTGACTGAAACATCGACTACTGGAAATCCAAGCGGTCCCTTGACCAAATATTCCTGCACGCCGGTTTGTACCGCGGGTATGTACTGTTTGGGCACAGCGCCGCCAACCACAGTGTTCTCGAATTCAAATCCACCCCCACGTGGCAAAGGTTTGATTTCAATATGCACATCGCCGAATTGACCGTGTCCACCCGATTGCTTCTTGAAACGGGAGTGTTGCGAGACCGGTTTGCGGATCGCTTCCTTATAAGCCACTTTTGGAATTTCAGTAGCCAGCGCCACACCATATTTGTCCTTAAGACGATCAAGCGCGACGCGGAGATGCATTTCGCCCTGCCCCCAGAGGACGGAATCATTGGTGTCAGGCACAAGCTTGAACAATACGGAGGGATCTTCCTCCCGCAATTTAGCAATCGCCGCGGAAAGCTTGACCTCGTCCTCCCGCTTGCTGGCGTGGACAGCAAATGAATAGACTGGCGGCAGTTCCGGCGCGATGGATAAGCGCTCGGATTCGGGCGAGTCTTGCGGAACGATAGTAGCACCCGTCACAGTTTTGTTAAGGCGCCCAAGCCCAACGATATCGCCTGGCCCCGCCTTAGAGATTTTATTCTGCTGCTGGCCGACAAGGGAGAACATACCCGCAATGCGATCACCACCATTGAGCACAGTGCCATCCGCAAATTCGCCACGCCAAACACGAGCCAGAGAAATCTTACCGCCATGGGGTGAAATATAGGTTTTAACAATTTGCCCTAGCGGCGCCGACGAAGACATATCGACGCCCCTCAGTCGCGCCAATGATTCATTACCAGGTCCAATTGCGAGGATGGCTTGCAAAAGCCGGCGAACACCCCAATCTTTTTCCGCTGCGCCCATGAACACCGGCACTACATTCGCCTCTGACAAGGTGTCGCGAAGAAAACTCGATACTTCGTCTTGGCTCGGAATTTTGTCTTCAAGTAAATTTTCCAATAATGAATCGTCGAAATCTGCAAGGCTTTCGAGTAATTGGGTGCGCGCCTCCTCCTGACGCGAAGACACGCTATCCGGCGTGCCATCCAGCTGCTCAGAAGCCTGGTTATCAGAATAGTCATAAGCGTTGCCGGTAATTAGGTCGACATAGCCTGTGACATTTTCGCCATCACGAATTGCCACTTGGCAGGGCACGAGTGGCGTTTCAGAGATATTACTTAGCGCTTCTATAAGCTGCGCCACTCGGATTGAAGACTCATCAATCTTATTGGCAAACACTGCATGTGGAATTTTGTTCTGGTCAAGAAACTTGAATAATCGACCCATCGTCCAAATACGATCGATATCGGGCTCGCAGACAACGACGGCAAAATCAGCACCCATCAACGCATTATTTGTCTCCTGAGCAAATTCCACCGAGCCGGGACAATCCAGCACAGTGATTTTCGTGCCGTTATACTCGAATGTCGCTGTATTGACTTCAACACCGGATTGGCGTGCCCGCGCCTCTGCGGAAGCATCTCCCACACTGTTACCGTCGCGCACGCTGCCGCGCCGACCGACCTCACCGGAAACGAACAACAAGCTTTCAAGAAGCGACGTCTTTCCGCTCGTATAGGGGCCCACAAGGGCAACGCTGCGCGGCCCGTCAGCTGGTTCGCTCATGATATCTCCCTTATAGAGCGCCCATCTAATGCGAGCGCATTATCTCCAAATTATACATCTCCGTAACGAACGGCCACCACAGGCTTTTCCGCCGCTCCCACACTATTGCATCAGAGAATTCCCAATCCCGCAATTACAGCCTTGTGTCAAACCAGTATGGTTTCGACACTGGCATGAGATGAAGCCTCGGACTATCTTGCAGAGGTTTCTTGAAAAGGAGTTCCAGATGAGCATTTGGGGCAAGATTATCGGAGGTACAGCGGGCTTCGCGCTAGGAGGCCCAATCGGCGCCCTAGTCGGAGTCGCTGCTGGCCATTTTATCGACCGTGCAACGGCACGCGCACGCCTTCGCTCAGGTGACGCAACGGCGGCAATCGAGACCAAGCGTCAAGCTTTTGCCGTAGCTTTGATCGTGCTCTGTGCAAAAATGGCCAAGGCCGATGGCAAGGTGACTCGCGATGAAATCAATGCCTTTAAGCGCATCTTTCGCGTTCCCGAACACGAGATGGAGCAAGTAGGTAAAATTTTCAACGAGGCGCGTGCGGAATCGACTGGCTTTGAACCCTACGCGGAACAGATCATGGAAATCTTTCCGCAAAATCAGCAGGTGCGGGAGGAATTACTTGCCGCGCTCTTTCATATTGCCCAAGCGGACGGGGTGATTCACGAGGCCGAAACGATTTATCTGAAGAGCGTCGCCCGGATCTTCGAGTTTGATGATCACGATTTTGCGCGCATTTTTTCATCACATATCGGCTCAGATGATGCTGATCCTTACGAGATTCTAGGCATCAGAAGCGATGTGAGTGATGACGAGATAAAGCGCGTCTATCGTGACCTGATGCGCGAAAACCATCCGGATCGCCTGATGGCTGAAGGCCTTCCGCAAGAGATGATTGATGTCGCCAACGAAAAGGTAGCGCATATCAACAATGCTTATGACCGGCTTGTTAAGCTCCGTGGAATGAAATGACGCCTTTCTTGCCCGGTTTGCCGGGCGCGACTCTCTGGCATCTCCGACTGGTAAAGCATAAACGGCGGAACATATGACGCCACTCCATATCACCATTGCGGTAGTCATGGCGATGCTGTGGGGCTTTGGCTTCGTTACCAGCAAATACGGCGCCACCAACATGGAGCCAATATTTTTCCTGGCACTCCGGTTTATCGCCGTTTCCTTAATGCTAATTTGGTTCGTGCGGATACCGCACGGCCAGTGGAAGGCGATTATACTCTTTGCCACCACCATGGGTGCGGGTCACTTTGGGCTATTCTATATCGCCCTCGATATGGGAGTTGAGGCCTCAACCGCAGCGATCATCTGGCAGACCCAGGTGCCACTGACAGTACTGCTCGCCGCCATCTGGCTCGGCGATCGGCCAGGTTGGCTTGGCACGATTGGCATTGTTATAGCCTTCTGCGGCGTCCTGGTACTAGTAGGCGAACCGCGCCACTTCGATAATTTACTAGCCATCGGTCTGATGGTTGGATCCTCTATCATGTGGGCGGTGGCTAATATCCAGGCTAAAAAACTTGTCAATATAGAACCGCTTGCGCTTAACGCCTGGATGTCGTTCTTCTCGGCGGTGATCTTGCTAATCTGTTCGATCGCCCTCGAAAGAGGACAAATTGCGAGCTTCTGGGTCGCTGATTGGCGCCTGCATGGCTCGCTGTTTTTTCAGGTTATGGGATCAACAGTACTAGCCTATTGGATTTGGTACTATCTGCTGGCACATCATCCAGTGTCGCGAGTTAGCGGTTTCACCCTTATGGTACCATTTTTCGGCGTGCTGTTTGGAATTTTCACCTTGGGGGAGCCGATGACTTGGCCAACGGCGCTGGGAGGAATCATCACCCTGGCCGGCGTGATATTGATCGTCTTTTCCCGCCGAGCCCTAGACGGCGCTACGCAAAAACCGGCCCGCACGCCAGCACAAAAGCTGAAATAAACTATGGTTATGTCATTGAATTTTAAAGAGTGGCCGACACCCAATCAGGACGAACGCCCAGACGACTCTCAGAAAATCGATATTCTGGTTCTGCACTATACTGGCATGGTCAGCGCCAAAGCTGCGCTTGAGCGCATGCGCGACCCGGTATTCAAAGTGAGCACCCATTGGTGCATCGACGAAGACGGTACAATTTACCGCTTGGTACCCGAGGAGATGCGCGCCTGGCATGCGGGCCTGAGTTATTGGCGCCAGCGCCATCTGGTGAACGACACCTCGATCGGGATCGAATTGGTCAATCCAGGTCATGAGTTCGGCTATCGCCCCTTTCCGCCGCCACAGATGGACGCACTGATTTATCTCGCCAGCAATATCCTGGCACGCTACGGAATCCGGGCGGCCAATGTGGTCGGCCATTCAGATATCGCCCCGCTGCGCAAGCAGGATCCGGGCGAGCTGTTCGACTGGGCCCGTCTTGCACGAAACGGTATTGGCATTTGGCCGCGGGCTACCATGGAACCGAAGTTTGAGCCGGTGGCGCTTGACCTCGGCGCATCAGGCAGTGAAGTGCTGCAACTACAGAAAAACCTGTTTGAATTTGGGTATGGCCTTTCATGCGACGGCTATTTTGGCACGGAGAGTCATGCCATCGTGCGCGCCTTCCAGCGCCATTTTCGTCAAGCCCGGGTCGATGGCATTGCTGATGGTGCAACCCGTGCGATCCTTGACAATCTTTTAGACCAAGAGCGCGACGAGGCTTGACGCCGCACTACGCCAAGATTATTTCATAAGAGTCAGGCGGCCGGATGACCGCTGCCCCAACCGTTTGCGGATGGAGTGGAGGAAAGTCCGGGCTCCACGAGAATGCGGAGCCGGGTAACACCCGGCGGGGGTAACCCCAGGGAAAGTGCCACAGAAAGCAAACCGCCGGCCGCAGCTTGTGTCCACACAGTCGCGGTGGG
>MDTE01158594.1_pt1 | contig 41970 bp, 41 predicted proteins | sample 811231 | NCBI WGS metagenome assembly MDTE01 (sample SAMN05326651, study PRJNA326480) | marine metagenome | isolation source: seawater | place: Indian Ocean: Red Sea | collected 2010
AGCAGGTCCCAAGGGTTTGGCTGTTCGCCAATTAAAGCGGTACGCGAGCTGGGTTTAGAACGTCGTGAGACAGTTCGGTCCCTATCTGTTGTGGGCGTAGGAGATTTGAGGGGAGCTGACCCTAGTACGAGAGGACCGGGTTGGACGTACCTCTAGTGTTCGAGTTGTGGCGCCAGCCGCATCGCTCGGTAGCTATGTACGGAAAGGATAACCGCTGAAAGCATATAAGTGGGAAGCCTACCCCAAGACTAGATCTCCCTGGACTTTGTCCCTTAAGGCTCCTTCTAGACTAGGAGGTTGATAGGCTGGATGTGTAAGCACAGTAATGTGTTAAGCTGACCAGTACTAATTGGCCGTGAGGCTTGATCGGATTTAATAATTACGATGATTATTTCAAATAATATAAGCTATCAATGTACATGGACTGTAATTCAAAAAATTTAAATTCCCGGTGGCTATAGCGGCAGGGCCACACCCGTTCCCATCTCGAACACGGAAGTTAAGTCTGCCAGCGCCTATGGTACTGCGGCAATTGTCGTGGGAGAGTCGGTCGTTGCCGGGGTAAAAATAAAAAGCTCTGCCTTAGGCGGGGCTTTTTTATTTAAATTGTGTGTTTTGGAATTTCACCCTTAAAGAAATCAGCTAAGTTTTCAGAAGCAATCTTTGCAATATTTTCAAGACATTCATAAGTTGATCCGCCAATGTGTGGTGTGATGATCACGTTTGGAGACTTGAATATTGGACTTTGTGGATCAGGTGGTTCACCTTCCAAAATATCTAAAGCTGCGCCAGCAATATTCCCATTTATTAATTGTTCAGATAATGCAAGTTCATCTATCAATGCCCCTCTAGCAGTATTAATAATATAAGATCCTATTTTCATTTTTTTTAATTCATTTTTACTTATTATGTGATGTGATAATTCTGTTAGAGGGATATGGAGAGAAACTATATCTGATTCAGTTAATAATAAACTTATATCTACTTTTTTAGTAGAAATTTTAGACATTTCATTTTGATTGATGTTTGGGTCGTATGAAGAAACATCCATCCCTATTGAATTTGCAATTTTTGCTACTTTTTTCCCAATTTGACCAAATCCTATCAATCCTAATTTTTTCCCTTTTAATTCATTGCCATTCACTCTAGCTTGATCCCAGATTTTCTTGATTTTTACTTTATTGTTTATTTCTGGAATCTTTCTTAGAAGAGAAATCATTAGTCCTATAGTGAGTTCAGCTACTGAATTTGAGTTTGCTCCAGGGGTATTTGTAACAATCACATTGTGTGTATTACAAGCCTCCAAGTTTACTTGGTCTACTCCAGAACCATGAACTGCAATTATTTGCAGATTTGGAAGTTTTTCAATCAGATCTCTGGATAAATTGCCACTTCTTAGAAGTATTCCGTCTGATTCTATTAATTCATTTATAAAAAATTCTTTTTCTTTTGAACTATTAAAATTGAATGGTAGAGGAACTTTTTTAATGAAAGCCAATCCACGAAGAGTATCTTTTACAGGTTGAAGTGCCACAGGTAGATTATCAGTAGTTGTAATCGAAATTTTTTTCAAAATATTCTATATAGAATTCTTATAGGTCAGAATTGGTTAGATTCCCAGAAGTGCCGTATTCTTTTCTGGATTTCTCAATTGATAAAACGCCATTTCTAATATCATTTTCAATTAATTGAGTAGAACGTTCTCTAGGATCTCCATAGCCTCCACCGCTAGGAATTTCCATAATCAACCGGTCCCCTTGTGCTAATACTAACTGTTTTTTAGGATTTATAGGCCTTCCATTATACGTAATTTTCCCAGCCCTTCCATTTTTTCCTCCAAAAAGTCCGTATGCGGGATGTTTCGTTCTCTCGCTTATAAAAGTTAATAATATAGGAGTTTCTGATAATGATTTAACAACAACTTGTTGTCCATTGCCTCCCCGATACTTTCCTGAACCACCGCTATCTCTAATTGATGATTTCTTTTCAACTAATAGAGGTACCATATGTTCAAGAATTTCAATTGGGGTATTAGATGTGTTTGAAGGAAAACTCATACAACTCTGACCGTCATTCTTCGCACTTGCTCCTTGTCCTCCATGGAAGAAATAATTTCCCGCAAAGGGTTTACCATCTAATGTAGTTCCAGCAGCATTAAGAGACCAACTAGGACTACCACTTGCGGCTTGGACTAATTCAGGGACCGCATTATGTAATGCTCCAAAAATTACAGAAGGAATAAAATGTCCGACCATAGATCTTCCATTAACAGCTGCAGGATAACGAGGATTTAAAATGCTTCCATCTGGAGCAGAAACAGAAATAGGCCTGAAATTACCATCATTATTAGGAATATCAGGGAAAAACAGACACTTTATCGTATATGCTGCATATGCATAAACGAAATTGAAAACGGCATTTAATCCTCTATCTACTTGCGGAGATGAACCCGTAAAATCTATCAGAATACTACTTCCTCTTACTCTAACTTCAACCCTGATTATCAATGGTTCACTATAACCGTCAGTCAATGTCTGGAATCTATATTCTCCATCTGGGATTTTCTTTATAGCATCTCTAACGGTATTTTCTGATCTTTGCAAAATTATAGAAGAAACTACTTCAAGATGTTCAAGCTTATACTCTTCTAGCATTTCACTTATTCGATTTGAAGCTATTTGTGAAGCAGCTCGATGGGACAGAATATCCCCTTCAATTTGATTGGGCAATCGAACATTTTGTCTTATTATTTGTAGCAAGCTTTTATCAATCTTCCCTTCAGAGAAAAATTTGCAGGGTGGTATTTGAACACCTTCTTCGTAAATTTCTCTTACTTCTGGAGATCTAAGTTTTCCTCCTACATCAGTAACATGTGTTGTAATTCCAACAAATGCTACTAATTTATTCTTATAGAAAATAGGACTTAATGAAGTCAGATCTTGTAGCTGACCTGTTCCCAACCATGGATCATTAGTTAAAATAAGGTCTCCTTCTTTTATTTCATTTGGTTTGAAAATTTTCAGGAGTTCTCTGGCTGTTATAGGAATTGCACCTATAAAGCTGGGCATAGTTGAAACAGCTTGTGCAATCAAAAAACCTTTTGTGTCTAATAAGACTAGAGCAAAATTTCTAGATTCCCTAATAGTAGTTGAGAAAGAAGTTCTTATTATTTCCCCAGCAGATTCTTCAGCGATAGCAACTAATCTGCTCCAAAGAACTTCTAGGGTAATAGAGTCGATGCCCCTTCTGGCCATCACAAATCTCCTAATTAAAGAGTTATGGTCACATTATATTTTTTGTCCATTGTAAATCTTGAACGAGGACCTATAACTGTTGTGGTCATTGGTTCTTCAAGTAAAGCAGGGCCTTTATAAATTTGCCCAGGCTTTAACTGGTATCTATCGTATACGTTAACCTTCCTGAATCCTTTAGTTTCTGGTAAATATATTCTTCTTTGACTTTTAATAGGCATATTCTTTGATGTGTTCTTTTTGTACATAAATTCAAAATCCATTTTTGGTTCTTCGCCATAGGCAAAAATTCTCCAACTAAACACCTGTAATTTAACTTTTTCAATTGCAGAACCATGTTCGGAAATATATTTTTCTCTGAAAATCATTTCTATTTCATCGAAATGATTTTGTGTTAATTTTCCGTCTGGTATTTGAACAGAAATTGAAGAACCTTGACCTTCAAAACTTATGTCAGCCAACCTTTGAATTCGTATCTTTTTATTATTTTCTCCTGACTTACTAAGCAGTTGGAAGCATTCTTTTTCTTTTTCTTCCAGTAGTTTATTTATTTGTTTTAAGTCAACTTCATCAAGAGGAGTTACCATAGTATAGACTGAATCAACTTTTAATGGGACTGTTAACATTCCTAAAGATGAAGACAAACTTGAGGCAGGTGGACAAATAATCTTTTGTAATCCTACTTTTCTTGCTAAACGAAATGCGTGAACTGGTCCGGCACCCCCTGAAGCAAAAAGTGTGAAATTTCTGTGATCTAAGCCTCTTTGTGATATTTGCATTTTAACAGCTGAGGCCATTCTCTCGTTTACTAATTCATGGATTCCCCAAGCTGCATCAATTGTTTCGATTTTTAGCGGTTTTGCTATTTTAGTTTCAATTACTTGTTCAGATTTTTCCTTTTTAATTAACATTTCACCACCAAGGAAGAATTCTGGATTAATGTAGCCCAATAAGAGATCTGCGTCTGTTACGGTAGGTTCCTCTCCACCTATGTCATAGCAAGCTGGACCAGGATTAGCTCCTGTACTTTCAGGACCAACTTTTAATAATCCCATTTTATTTATTTGAGCAATACTTCCCCCCCCTGCTCCAACTTCAAGTAAATCAATACAAGGATTTTGAATAGGAAGACCACTACCTTTGTTGAATCTTTTTACTCTTGCTACTTCAGATTGGAAGGAAATATGTGGATCCCCCTTCTCTATAATACTGGTTTTAGCGGTTGTTCCCCCCATATCGAAGGAGATGAAGTTTTCTAAACCTGCATTCTTTCCAAAATGCTTTGCTGATAAAACACTTGCAGCAGGTCCAGATTCAAACATTCGAATAGGGTTTTTTTCTGCGGAAGTAGGATCCGTAATTCCACCATTAGAAAGCATTATGTAAAGAGAAACATTTGAGAGATTGATTTCTAAATTTTCAAGATATCTCGCGATCAATGGTTTAATATATGCATTTGCAACTGTCGTCGAAGTCCTTTCATACTCTCTTATTTCAGGGCAAACATCGGATGACAGACTATAACTTAGTTCAGGAAATGATTTCTCAATAACTTTTCCAATTTCTCTTTCATTTTCAGAATTAACGTATGAATGAAGCAAGCAAACTGCGATTGATTCTGCACCTTTATCTACTAGTTCTTGAATATTTACTTTTATTTCTTGAACGCTTGGGATCTGAAGTACCTGTCCAGATGCAGAAGTCCTTTCCGTTAATTCATGTCTTAACGAACCCTTCACTAATGGTTCAGGAAATTCTGGGTTTAGATCGTAGATGTCATAACGTGATTCTCGACCAATTGTTAGGATTTCGCCAAATCCTTTTGTAGCAACCAGACCGGTTTCTGCTCCTTTTCTTTCTATAATTGCATTTCCTGCTAAAGTGGTTGCATGAATTATCTTAGACAAATCTTGAAAACGAATTTTTTCGTTTTCTATTAAAGATCGTAATCCTGCAAGAGCACCAATAGAAGGATCTATTGTTGTCGTTAATTCCTTGCGAAGAAAAGTTTTTTTGTTTGAATTGTCATAGACAACAATGTCAGTAAATGTTCCACCAATATCAACAGCAGCAATTATTTGTTTTTTTCTTGTTGTTTTCTTATTGTTCATATGTTTTTTTTTAATTAATTAATAAACCTTCAAATAAAACGAAATTTTTCTAAAATTTAATTTTAATATTTTAAAGATATGAATACGAAAACATAGTTAAGTATAGTAAGAACTAACAATTGTCAATGATTTTCTAACAACTTATTGTAAGTAATTGATATTTAATCTTTTATTTAAATTTCTGACATATTTAAAAAATGAAAATAATGCAACCTGTATTTTCTTTGACAAATTTTTTTTCTAAAGAAATAGTTAACAAATTCTTTTTAGTTGACTTGTGAGTAATTAAGATTTACCTTGCGGTAGTATTTTTTTAAAAAAAAGTTAGATAAAGTGGGAGAATAAGAAATGCCAATGGACTGGGATGAATTTAAGTCACAAAAATCTTCAGGTGGTGGTGGTGGACCTTCACCTGAATTTCGTATGCCTGAATTTCGTATGCCTAAAATTCCTAAATTAAAATTACCAAGTACATTTGTTTTATTGATTATTTTTATTCTTTGGTTAATGTCAGGAATTTTCAGTGTGGGTCCAGACGAGCAAGGAATAGTTCTTCGGTTTGGTAAACTTAATAGAACAGTCTCATCGGGTTTAAACTACCATTATCCTTTTCCTATTGAAAAAGCTTTTACTCCAAAGATTACAGAAGTAAAAAGAGTAGAAATAGGTTTTAGAACTATAGACCCTGGTCCGCCTGCAAGATATTCTGATCAGCCATTAGAATCTTTAATGTTGACTGGTGACGAGAATATGGTGGATGTTGATGTAATTGTTCAATATAGAATTGCCGATGCTGTAAAGTATTTATTTAAAATTCGAGATCCTGACACAAAAGATTTAAGTGGTACGGTCAGGCTTGCATCTGAGGCAGCTATAAGACAAATAATAGGCAGCAAGCCAATTGATGAGGCTCTCACTACAGGTAAGGGAGCTATACAAATACGAACTATGGAAACAATTCAAAAAATTCTAGATAAATATGAAAGTGGAATTAGAGTAGTTGCTGTTCAATTGCAAGACGTTACTCCCCCGAAAGAAGTAATTCAAGCTTTTAAAGATGTTGCAAGCGCAAGAGAAGATAAGAACAGACTCATAAATGAGGCTCAAGGATATAGAAATCAAGTTATTCCAGAAACAAGGGGTAAGGTTGCCCAAATATTAAGAAGTGCTGAAGCATATGCAGAAACAAAAATTAGACAAGCAAGAGGTGACGCTAGCAGATTCTTAGCTACTTTAAAAGAGTACAAGAAGGCACCAGAGATAACAAAGAAACGTTTATATCTTGAAATGATGAAGGAAGTTATGCCGTCAGTAGATAAAATTGTTATAGACCAAAAAAATCAAAATGTTCTTCCTATACTTCCTCTGAGAAGGGGTAGTTTGTCAAAGGAGTTAAGTAAATAATGAGTGCTGCAAATTCTGCCATACCCAAAAAATCCATTTTTTTTATAGTTTTAATAATAATTTGTTTTTTAGGTTTAAATACTGTTTTTTTTACAGTAGATGAGAAGGAACAATTAGTAATCACTCGTTTTGGAAAACCAATTCGTCAGATTAACAATGCTGGTTTACACATGAAAGTTCCGTTCGTTGATCAACTTACTTATTTTGACAAAAGACTACTTGCTTATGATTCTAATCCTACGGAAATAATTACCCAGGATAAGAAAACGTTAGTTGTTGATAATTTCTCAAGATGGAAAATTATAGATCCTCTTAAATTTTTACAGACTGTTCGTGATGAAACTGGAGCGCAAGCTAGACTAGATGACATTATATATAGTGAATTGCGTTTAGAATTAGGTAGAAAAGATTTGATTAAGATTGTAGCGTCTGAAAGAACAGAGTTGATGGACTCAGTTACTAAAGCAAGTGATTTTAAGGCAAGGAAGTACGGGATACAGATAATAGATGTTCGATTAAAAAGAAGTGAATTACCTTCTGAAAATTTAAAATCTATTTATGGAAGAATGCGTACAGAAAGAAATAGGATAGCAAGACAATATCGCTCTGAAGGTGCTGAAGAAGCACAAAAAATTAGAGCTCAAACTGACAGAGAACGAGATATACTTTTAGCTGGAGCTTATGAGAAAGAACAAGTGAAAAAAGGGATAGGAGACGCTAAAAGCATTGAACTTAATGCAAAAGCTTTTAGTCAAGATCCTTACTTTTATGCATTTTTAAAAAGTATCGATGTGTATAAAGAATCTTTAAAAGATAAAACAACTATTGTACTGCCTCCAGATAGTGAATTTCTCAAATTTCTACACGGAACAAAAAAATAGATTAGAAGAGATGTTGTAATTTTATGGGATTTATTTTTTTTAGAAAATAAGAAACCCAGATGCGCTCTCTAAGAAATTCTATTTTGAAACATCACCCCTAGTGACATTTCATGTGATAATCTAAAATCAATTACCACTTTGGTTTACACTCAAGACTTGGCCGCCCGTTCCAAGTCCTTCGTCGAATACCCAGAGTGCGCATCCAGGCATAAAAACAAAAAACATATATTCATAATCTATAACTAAGGAAAGAATATGTCAACTTATAATACAATATGAAGTAGATTATGGTTTTTTAAATACTATATGTTGGGATTTTCTGTTTTTTAAAGGTTTTGTCTTATAAAATCAATTACTTATCTTCTGAAGTAGTTTTTCCAATCCATCTTCTACTGTATTTAAAATGGTTGATTGAATGGTTTTTTTGAGAAAGGATAAATCTTGAGACTTTTCTGAAGAGAGTATTGTTCTTTTCTTGGGTCTAAGTTCAATAGTAGTTTGGTAAACACTCTCTCTAGATGAAATCCCTAACTTGAATTCTATAGTTACTACTCCGTTTACAACGTTATTTGGAAAAGAGGCGTTTCCGTAAAAATCAAGTTTTTTAATTTCAGTTGATAAAACATATGGTGAATTTATGAACCGAAGTGAATATGGACTTTGATTCCAGGATCCATTTTTAATCTTAAATCCTTTCTTTATTAGAATTGATTCAATGATTTTATCAATCTCGAATTTGATCCCTTTTTTTTCTGTAACAATGTTGTGAGTCTCATTAAACCAGCGATAAATTCCAAATTTTCTTTTTTCATTTCTGATATCGGTTGTTGGAGATACTAAAATTTCTTTGTATGAAGAAAAAGGAATTCTTTTTTGTTTTTTTTCATCAAATAATTTGATAGGAAAGTTAATATTTTTTGGAGTACAAGCCAAAGTTGAAAAAACAATTAGACAAAGAGAGATGTTCTTTAGGTTAAATCTATTGTTAGAAAGAATCATATTGTTTACATCAATTTTAAATTAAGTTTCATAGGATGGAAAAATTCTTTTTATTAATAGAAATATCAACTATTAGATTTTTGAAAACAACTTTTCTAACCCTTCTAAAACTGATTGTCTTATAACCGTTTTTATCCTATCTGCTATATGAGGAACTGGATGATCACCCTGTATTTGTAATTTAGATTCTATATTTACTTTTTGAATTCTCTTTTTCTTTTTAATACCCAATGAAAGTTCTAAATAAACTGTTCCATTTATAATGTCATATGGGATATCCTCTTCTCCATGAAAATTTAATTTTTTAATTGTAATTGCAAGAGCATATGGAGTACGAAGATTTTTTAGAGAATCTTTATTTGTTTTCCATTTGCCTTTTTCTTTCCAATATCCTTTTTTCATAAGGAAGTTTGATATTATTTGATCCACCTCTAAACTTATTTCCTTCTTTTTCGAGACGAAATCATACGTCTCATTATACCAAAAGTAAGTCCCAATTTTATTTTTAATTTTTAGGGGATCAAGAGTAGGGGAAACCGTAATTGCAAAATCTGGATTGGGAATCGGTATCTTAAAATTAGTAGGTCTATTTTTTAAGAACTGTTCGTAATTTTCTGAAATACTAATTGCGTAATTAGCTCTGGTTTTATCGCAGCCAGATATTACAATAAGAACAAAAAAGAAAAGCAAATAATTGAACAGATTTAATTTTTTCATCACCGACTCTCTAACTAGGCGGTAAACGAGAAAAGGTAAACGGATTATCTTTTATAAATAGAATGATTGCAAGTTTTTTATGTAAGTACGGGTAATTATTTTTCATAAAACGGAAAAGAAAACGTAGATTAGGGTTTATATTCGGGAAGGGTTCTTTCAAAATCTTCCCTCATTTTTCTTCCCTTTTTAATTACTAAATACCCAGGTCCATAACGTATAACGCTTGTTAGAGCGGGTATAGGACAATTTTTCGAAATTATAAGGTTATCCTGTTCTTCCCTAGGAAGATAACGTTTAGAATCTTCTTCTGTGAGAAGAATTTCTTCAGAACAACAATGCGGCTGATCGATATACTCACAAGTAATTTTTTCTGACATTATAGTGCTCCAATCAAAGTGTCTCTATACTAAAAAGGGTAGATGTAGGCAGTCAAGTCTTATATGTGAAAAATTATAAAAAAGAAAAAAATACGAAGTTTGTAAGTTTTTTAAAAAAAGGTATAAATGATTGGACTTTCTTTTTTCTGGAAAATTACTAATTAGGAGATATTTTAATGCCTAGAATGAAAAATGAAATTTTAGATACAGGGGATATGTTCCCGAAATCTACTTTTTCAAAAGTAGGAGGAGGAACCTTTTCTTTACCAGATGATTTAGGCGATGACTGGGGCGTTTTCTTGGTATATAGGGGGCACTGGTGACCTTATTGTAGGCAGCAGTTGTCTGCCTTCGCAAAAGCCACTAAGTTGAAAGAGGAAGGTGTTAAGATATTTGCACTTTCTGTAGACAACGAAGAAGATGCTCAAAAAACAGTTGAAGAATGTGGATTAGATTATCCACTTGGATATGGAGTTTCCCACGAAGAATTTTCAAATTTGACAGGTTGTTTTTACGAAGAAAAAAGAAAGATTATTCATGGAACGGGTTATGTAATAAAGCCAGATGGTACGATAGCCGTGGGCGTATATAGTACAGGACCAATAGGTAGATTAGTTTGGCAGGACGTACTCTACATGATACAGTTCTGGAAAAAACAAGCCCAGAAATAGTTTTACATGTTATTGGAGGAGTAGATGCCAAAAGTTAATACATTAACTCTCGATACAGGAGATATGTTTCCCCATTTAGAATTTAATACTTTTCAGGGGGATGCAATTGTAATTCCTGAATATCTAAAAGGATCATGGGGTGTAGTTCTTTTTTATCGTGGTGATTGGTGACCGTATTGAATTGCACAACTTGCTGCATTCTCCCGGGCGGGAGAAAAGCTTAAGGCTGAAGGTATTAAGGTGGTTGCTGGTTCTGTTGATTCAAATGAAATTGTAGCTAAAACAATTGAAAAGACTAAAGCAAATTTTCCTATTGCATATGATCTGGATCCCGTTCTGATCTCTGAAAAAACAGGTGCAATGTATCAACCTGATAAGGGAGATAAGCCAAAACCTTTCTTGCATTCAACTAATTTTCTTCTTTCACCCGATGGAAAAGTAAATATATCTTTATATAGTTCGGGTCCTCTTGGAAAACTTGTATGGCAAGATGTTATTCAGGCTGTGCATTTTAGGAAGAAAAAAATGGCCTCTGAAAAGTAGTAAATCTCTTTTTAGTTTTCCTTTTAATCTTTTGGTGAAGGAGGCGCTATCTCCGCCGTATCTAGCGCCTCCCTCTTTTCCTTGAACAAGGAGTTAAAGAATGAGTACGTTTAGACTACAAAAGGATCGCATAAAGAGTATGAAGTAAAACTGAAGAGATTATGAAAGTGAAAATTGTACTAAGAAATGGAATTTTTATTAGAAAGTTCTATAAATTTAAATGAATCACCTAATTTTTTGCATTCAGTTTGAAATAATTTCTTTAGATGATCGTCCATTGTGAAATAAAAAATTTGCCACCCCAATTTAGTCAATTCTATGATTTGAAAAACTAAATTTTCACGTCTTTCCCAGTCAGAGTGTTGGAAAGCATCGTCTAAGATTAAAAATGCACTTTGTGATTGGAGAGACAACTTTGCAAATCCGGTTCTTAAAGCAAGAAAAACTTGATCTTTGGCTCCTGTACTTAATTTCGAAATAGAAAATTCTTCGTCCTCATTATTTATTACAATAAGTCCTTCTTGTTTTTCTTTTCTGATTTTATGGTAATTTCTTGTAATTGAAAAAAGTGCATCTCGTACTTCTTTTCTTTGCAGTCCTTCTTCTATCCTTTCATTTTCTTTTTCTCTAAATTCTTTAACTATTGAGTGAATCTTTATTTTGCTAATAATTTCTGCAGTTTTTTCGATATAAGCGTTTTCTTTTTCTTGCAATACTTTTCTCAAGCTAGGAATTAAATCTTCCCATTTTTCTTCTTGAGATTTTAAAGTTGCCCATACTTTAGCTCGGAGAAAATTCATCTCTTCCTCTTTGTCTCTTTTAGATTTCTCTTTATCTATTTTAGATTCCTTTAGGTTTTCATACTCATTTTCGTTCCATTCTAAATTTGTTGGTTTCTCCAGAAAATTTTCTCGAGGAACTTTCAAACCTTCTAATTCTAAATTTCTTTTATAAATCTCATCTTTCTTTGAATCGATAGAATCATTATTTCTAGCTAAGTTCTCTCCTAATTCTTCGATCTTACTTTTCCAATTATTGATCTCCAATTCTTGATGACCAAGTTTGCCAAAAAGTTTTTCGATATCTTCTCGATGTTCATCTTGTTCTTTTTCTCTTTTTTCTAACGCTTCTTTATCACGTTTGTATTCATTTTGTTTTTCTTTTATAACTTCAAACTTAGTTTCTAAAGTCGTTAGATTTGTGAGTTCTTTATTAAATCTTTTTTTATATTCTTTTTTAAGCTCAGTTAATTCATTTTTGTAGAGACTATTCTTTCTTTTTTCTTTGAACTTTAGACTGAATAGAATAAAGAAAATTATAGAAAGAATTGTTGTAGTAAAAGGGATCCATCCAGGATAGACAAAAGTCGCAATACCAGTGACTATTAAAAAAAAGCAAGTAATCCAAAAATAAAGGTCATAAGAGCTTTTCTCTGTATTTTGTAAGAATTTTAAATAGTTTGTTTTTGCATTTTCAAGCCATTCATAATCTTCTTTATGATCTTTTAAATTATCTTTTTCTTCTTTTATTTTATTTTCTTCAGTTTCATAGTGTTTTCTTTTTGCTTTTAAGTCGGCGATGATGTCAGGATTTAGATTGAGGTTTGTTTTTTCTATTTCTGATTTCTCCTTTTTTAGTTCATTTATAGATTCATTGATTTTAAATGCTTTATAACATTTGGCGACTTCCAAAACTTCAATTTTAGAATTTAGAATTTCTATGGATTTGTCGATGTCTTGGATCGATGTTGAAGCATGAGTTTGCTCAACTTCCTTTAGGAGGGATTCTATTTCTTCTTTTTCTTTAATTAAATCATTTCTTTGATTTATATCTCCTCTATTGTCACCATTAATATCTTTATTCTCAATTTTTGCGTTTTGTAAAGTTTTTGAAATGTTTTTTTCAATCTCATCTAAAATTCCTTCTGCTGAAAGAAAATTTTTTAAAAAAGAATGGCCTATACCATCGGCCGCATTTTTTTGAAGTGTGGTTTCTCCGCCTTTGATAACAAGCAAGGAAGAGAGATCTTTAGGAAGTTGTGAGTCTTCTTCCCAAATTTGGTCTAGTTTTTTTTTGCTCGATTTAGTGAAAGATTCAGTTTTTTGGCTTAGCCCTGATATTTGAATTCTTCCTGTGATATCCCAATCCCGAGTTTCTAATTTGTTTTTTTTGTTTTGAAAGAGAAGTTCAATCAAACCTTCAACAAGAAAAGTTTTCCCGCTTTCATTATGACCGTATATTAAATTGAGTTTTCCAGGTTCTATTTCGAAGTCTTTCTGTAAAGGCCCATTTCTGTTGATTTTTAATTTTTTTATTTGGATTGTCATTTGGAAATGCTCCCGTAAATTGTTTCTAGAGCTTTCCATACAATATCATTTTTGGTTGGTTCTCCATCAATAAAATTCCAATCTTCTTCATTCTCAATTTTTGAGATAACTCTTTGTGCTATTTTATTTAATTGAGAATTGCTCTGAATTGTGCTTAATTTTTTATGATCAGGACCATCATCGTCGTGAAAAGAATATTCTTGGAATGCAGATTTTGTTGTTTCAATTATTTTTTTTCTGTTTTCGCAATATCCTCTTACTTCTATACGGAGGCGCACCTTATTTTTTTCGTTATTATCCAATTTCCAAGATTCAATGCGTTTTCGGATTTGAGTGCGCAAATTTTGTATTTCATCTTCAGATGGGAAAATGGTAAATGACTCTTGAATATAAATTATATCTGTTTTTATTTCTGTAGGTTTTATAGAAAAATTATTAGTATCAAAAATTAAAAATCTTCTTTTTCCTGTTTCCGTAATATCTAATCCGCAAGGAGATCCTAAATAATAAACACTATTTTCGAGGAATTGGGGTTTATGAATATGACCAAGAAAGGTTAATTTTGGTTTATACTTAGAAAGATCGTTTCTTGTAAGAGGCATATATTCACCTGGTTCAAGAGGATTTTGTTCTTTTCTTCCAGCGTAGAAATCTCCATGAGAAATCAAAATCCAATCCTTTACATCGATTTTGTTTTGTATCTCTGAGATGATTTCCCCCATTTTTTTGTCTTTTTTAAAGGGGACAAATCCAAAATGTGAATTTCCTAATTTAACAACTGTAGGTTTTTCATGTATACAAAATTGCTCTCCTGAAAAATGTGAATTTTGTATATTTTCATCGTGGTTCCCTGGAATTATATGTATAGAAAATCCTGGATAATCTTTTAAAAGATTTTCGATTTCGGAAACATTGCTTTGGTCTTGATCAAATAGATCTCCAGCAATTATTAAAGTATCGATTTGTTCTTGTTCCATATTTTGCAGAATAAAATTAAGAGCGGAGAACCTTTCTGGTGTTTTTGACTGGCTTATAAGGTGAACATCGGCTGTTAATGCAATCTTCATTTAAATAATTTTCTCTTTTTCTTAATTATTGATATTCTGTTTTTTGACAAAGTTCAATCCTTATATTTCCTGGGCCTTTAATAAAGGCGATAGTTCTACCTCCTATTCCGGTATCTTCTGGTTCTTGAAAAACTTCTGCTCCTCTTGATACAAGCCATTCTAGTGCATTACGGACATTTTCTACAGATAACCCAATATGATCGAGTCCTTCTACTAACTCTGGATTTCTAGAATCCGGGTCATCATTTTCTCTCATGCCTCGAATACGGAGAGTGCCATTTCCAAACCTTAAAATTGCGTAAGCAGCACCTTTATGATTCTCTTTATAATCAATTATTTGCATTCCAAAAACTTTATCAAAATAATCGGTTAGCGCTCGAACGTCACTTACCAAAAAATGTACATGATCAAAACCAAAATCCATTAAACTCTCAAGAAAAGAACGTAGGAAGTAAATTATACTAAGGGCGTAAATTTTTTATGAAAAATGATTTCAAAATAGGAATTCAATGAAGCGACCTGAAAAATTTTGAAAATATTTTCAGGCCGCTTTTAAATTTATTGTCCGGAAAGTTTTTCCATTACTTCTTCTGCATCTTCTGCCTTATTATAGTCTTGATCAAGTGTGCCATCTCCACAAGGACTTTTAACCGCAAAGAAAACGGCTGGACCTTCTGTTGTAAAAATTCCATGTCTTGTGTTTCTTGGAATATGTATTAAGTCCCCAGATTGGATTTCTTTGTTTTCGTCTCCAAGGATCATATTCATTTTACCAGAAATGACTAACATGAACTGTTCTTCATTTGGATGGAAGTGCGGAGGAGGTCCTTCTCCTGTTTGATAAGTTACTACCCCAGCTTTCATGAGATCTCCCGCTACTGTTTTAGCAGTTGCAGGTCCAACTTCAGAATATTTCGTTTCCATCTCTTCAATTTTATAAAAAGGCATAGTATTTCTCCGAATTAACTGTGATCGGAATGTTTGCGTAAAATATTAACTCCTGCGTATACAAATGGAGTATCTATAAGAGCAACAACAATCTTAATAAACCATTGTCCGATTATTATTGAGAGCACTACACTATTAGGGAAGACCCCATAAAATGCGATAGTTATAAAAATAACAGTATCGATAAACTGTGAAATGATAGTAGAGACATTATTTCTAAGCCATAGATATTTACCTTCTGTTTTCTCTTTTATCTTTGAAAAAATCCAAACATCAGTAAATTGGCTTGTTAAATATGCAAAAATACTTGCTATAACAATTCTTGAACCAGCGTTAAGAACTGTTTCATATGCAGCTTGATTTTTCCAAAATACAGCGGCAGGCCATAAAATAGAAATTTGCATCAAAACTAAAACAAGTACTTTGGTAATGAACCCTGCCATAACCACCTTTCTGGTTCTTTCTTTACCAAAGACTTCTCCTAAAATATCGGTACACGTAAAAGTTATTGAATAAGCCAACACACCCGCGGATACTGTCAAAGAGCCAATCATAATTATTTTAGATGCTAGAACATCTGCGATAACAAGACCACCAATAAATAAGCTTGTTAACAAGGTAAATCCGTACATAAAGTTATCCTCTTTCTAAATTGATGAATGTTATATGAGGGACTACGGGATCCTTGCCACAACCCGTGCGGGGGCACCTTCGACTTTGTAAAGTTTAACTGGAAATGCAAAAATTTCAAACTCCATCTCCTCAAAAGAATCAAGATTTACTACGTGTTCTATAAGAGGAATTCCATTTCCCAAAACAGTTCTATGACCTGGAGAGTCTCCCTTAGAGGCTTTTCCTCCTGGTTTCATACCAGGATCAATAGGATGATCCATACATAAGGCTTTCATCCCGCAATCGCAAAGGAATTCACATGCTTCCTTGTTAAGATATGGATTCTTAGGAAAATAATCTTCAGTGAAAATAGCTTTCTTTGACCAACCAGACCAGGTTACTGCAATCGCCCCATTTAATTTTTTCGGATCAAAGCCTGGAGAATTTATAATATGTTCTTTTGTAATTTCACTTGCTGGCTTAGAAGTTGTACGAACATCGATCTTAATTGCCTTTCCGCAAAAAGTATCTAAAGGCATTTCATCTAAAGTGACTCCATCTGAAAAAAAATGGTTAGGTGAGTCTAAGTGTGTTCCTTGGTGAATAGCCATTTTTACTGCGCTATTTTGCCTTCCATGTGACTCGTGTTCATGAAACTTCCAGAACTCTACGGGTGGAAATGTTGGGACAAGGCAGAGATCAGGGTGTCCAAGCGGTGCCGTTAGATCTATTAGTTTACTCATTGTGTTTCTCCTGTATCTTTAACTTTAAATTGGAGGTTGTTTTTCATAATAAACTCGTAAATTAAATGTTCTAGTGACTCTGGTTTGTCAAGATGAACGTAATTCCCAGCACGATCTACGATAATATTTTCAAAATTTGAAGGAAGATTACTTGAAATTGTAATAGATTCTTTTTGTTTGATGTCCAGTTCCCCGTAAACAAGCAGGACAGGAATAGAAAGGTTCTTTATTTTCTGATTGTTAGATAGAATTTCTAAGTTTGCAGAGCAAGAATGAGAATATCCCATTGAATCATTTTTTAAAAAAAGACGGTGGTGTTCTGCTCTTTCTTTGGAAGACATTCCTTTTGGTTCTCTTTTGCTTTCTCTTCTTTTTTTGTAGGCACCATGCATATCTTTTCGATAAGCTAATTCCAATCCTTCTTGAATATGAATTCTATGGGAGTCCTTTTCTATGAAGAACTCTGGACTTATTGCGACAATTCCAGATGCTATTTCTGGATATCTAATTGAAAAATTTAAAGCAATCATTCCGCCAAAACCATGACCAATTATTACAGGAGAATCAACACCAGTATGTTCTAAAAGCTTGTATAAATCATTTTCAAAATCTTCTGATTTATAGGGTCCTACTGGACTAGAAGAGCGTCCATGACCTCTTTGTTCTAAAGCGAAAACTTTATATTTGCTTTCAATATATGGTATTAATTTTTTCCAAACCCATACGGTATCTCCTAACCCTGGAATAAGAATTATAGGAGATCCATTGCCAGAAATTTCACAGCAGATAACAGCGGAAATATTATTTTTTAGTTCTTCCACACGAAAAAATTTTGCAATTCTTGAAGATTGACCTGCTATTTTTGCCATTACAAAATTCCTTAACTAGTTAATCACATATTTTAGTATTTAAATTATCTTATATAAGAGATAAGGTAATTATCTATGGTGAGTTTGTCCACTATAAAATTATTAGTCTGAAAAAAAACTTGCGTTGTTATATATAAAAATTGATAATCTGAATACGTTTTATAAACTTTTTGGAAGTTTCATATGGATTTGATTTTATTAGGAACGGGTTCTCCTCCGCCTTCGCCAGGCAATAGCGGTCATGCAAATGCTATTGTAGTTAACGAAAAAATGTATCTATTAGATGCCGGACGAAACGTTGTAAGGCAGATTACTGCATCTGGATTTAATGTTAAGGATGTCGATACTCTTTTCTTTACTCATTTTCACTCCGATCATTTTACAGGATTCGCAGATTTCTACATTACCAGATGGCTTTTCGGTGCGACTAATCCTCTAACTGTATATGGGCCAGAACCTGTTAAGGAGATAGTGGAAAGAATGCAACATTATTATGAATATGATATTGAAATTCGAGCTAATGAAGGTAAACCACGGGAAGGTTTAGGTATAGAAGTGATAGAATTTTCCCCTGGAGATTCGTTGAGAAATGAAGATTTTCTTCTCAGAGTGGATAAGTGTACTCTGCATGGAAATGTCGATGATATTTTATCTTATTCTTTTGAATCTGAGGGAAGAAAAATAGTAATAGCAAGTGATGGTAGCCCTAATCAAAAACTTGTTTCTTTTGCAGAAAATGCAGATATTCTTATGATGCATCCATGTTTACCCGAAAAAATTGTAGAAATGTTGGGGCAAACAGCAAGTATGGCAAAGATTATTGCGGGTCATCATGCTTCGACAACTGAAATTGGAGAAACTGCTACTAAAGCAAATGTAAAAAAGGTTGTTCTTTCTCATGTAACTCCTCCAATGGCACCATCTGAAGAAATTAAACAAGAGATAGCTAGGTATTTTGATGGAGAAATTATTGTTGGAAAAGATTTAATGAAAATATAATTTTTTATATGTTATTTTTCTATCATATATCAAGATTTAAGGATGGAAATAAGCAATTTTTTATTGTAAAACTCGTACTGCAATTCCCATATAAATAATTTTATTAATTTTCAAAAGAGATAATTAACAGATGAGTTCATCTGAGGCTATGGTTTCTGACATTATTTGGATGTGGCGTGCATTAGAATTAGCAAAACTTGCTCATGATGCAGGAGATGTTCCTGTTGGTTCAATTGTAGTTAAGAACGGGGAAGTTTTAGGTACAGGTTATAATCAACGTGAAGTTTTGTCGGATCCAACTGCTCATGCGGAAGTGATTGCTGTAAGAGAGGCCGCTAAAACCTTGGAACAATGGAGACTTGATGGAGCTACTTTATACGTAACGTTGGAGCCCTGTGCCATGTGTGCTGGTGCTATTGTTAATTCTCGTTTAGAGAGATTAGTATTTGGAGCTAAAGATCCGAAAGGGGGAGCATGCGGTTCTTTATTTAATGTTCCTGTAGATCCGAGGATTAATCATAGAGTTTCAGTTACTTCTGGGATTCTAGAGAATGAAAGTATTGAACTCTTGCAATTTTTTTTTGGGGAAAAAAGAAAAATTGCAAAAGATATGAAAGCGTCAAAAGAAAAGTAGCCAACTTTAATAAGGAGAGGTGGCCGAGTCTGGTTTAAGGCGGCAGATTCGAAATCTGTTGTGCAGGTAACTGTACCGGGGGTTCAAATCCCTCCCTCTCCGCCATTTTTGGATTTAATCCCATTGTTAAAGGAGATCAGATATGATTGATTATTTTCCAAATAACTATAGTTGGTCTATTGCTATTTCATCTTTTGGCAAAATACATTAAATATAAAAAAACTTTATCTCAAAGGTTCATATGGTCCGTCTTCTTGAAAACTTTTCCTTAGAACTGATTAAGCAACATGATATCTCTGTGCCGTCTTATTCAGTTGTTTCCAAACCAGAAGATGCAGTTGGTGTTTGTCAAGAACTTGGTGGGGAATGTGTATTAAAAGCACTTGTACCTACTGGTAAGCGTGGAAAAGCTGGTGCAGTCAGAATTATAAATTCTCTTGATAAAGTAGAAGAAAATGCTTCTGCAGTAATGGATTCAAAGGTAGGATTTTTTCCTGTTAATCAACTTATAGTTATGGAGAAACTTGATATTGTTAGAGAATTCTTTGTTTCTATTACTTTTGATTCTAATTCTAATTCCCCGATAGTTCTTTTAAGTAAAAATGGCGGAGTCGATATTGAAGAATTGTCCGAAAATAATCCTGAAGTTATTACTCAAATTCCATTAAATATTTTGAAAGAATATAGTATGGAGGATATTTTCCCAAACATTATTTGTTCCGGATTTGAAGACAAAATTGCTAATCAAATTGCGATTTGTGTTCTTAAATTATTTTCGATGTTTAAAAAGTGTGATTGTAGAATGATTGAGATAAATCCTTTAGTGGAACTTAAAAATGGAAAAATTTCTGCTGCATCGGCAGTTATAACTTTAGACGATCAGGCTCTTTTCAGACAAAAAAAACTTAAAAAGTTTTTGCCTAATGATGAAGGAAATGGCTGGCGACCACTGACTGATTTAGAATCTAAAATGAAAAAAATTGATGAGATAGATCTGGATGTTGCATCGATAAGGTTTGGAGAACTAGAGGGAGATATAGGATTTATGCTAACGGGTGGAGGATATTCACTTACGGGTTTTAGTCAAATTATTTCAAATGGAGGTCGCCCAGCAAGTACGTTTGATATTACACCTGGAATTAATAAAGTGTATCAGGAAAAAGTTTCTTTGGCGGTTGAACTACTTTTAACAAAACCTGGATTGAAAGGGCTTGTTATAGCAGGGAACGTAAGTAATTTTACGAAAGTAGATGTAAAGATGGAATCAGTGGTACGTGCTCTAAAAAATTCAAGACTAGATTTTAAGAAATTTCCAGTTGTTATACGTTTTGCGGGTCCTGGAATAGAAAGGGCAAGAGAGATTGTTTCTGAACTTCCAGATATACATTTCTATGAGAAAGATTTTTCTTTAGATGATTTGTCACAAAAAATTGTTGAACTTGTTTATAAGAGAAAAGTGGTGAGTAAATGAGTATTATTTTAGATGAATCTACGAGAGTTTTAGTACAAGGTATTACTGGTGGTGAAGCAAGACGTTTTCTCCCGACAATGAGAGAGTACGGGACAAAAATAGTTGCTGGTACTACACCTGGAAAAGGCGGACAGTATATAGAAGGCATTCCTGTTTACGATACTATTCAAGAATGTATACAAACTCATAAAATTGATCTTTCAGTTTTGTTTGTTCCAGCACGTTTTGTGAAAGAAGCATCTTTTGAAGCTATTCACGCAGGAATAAAAACAATTCATATCTTAGCCGAAGGTGTTCCGCATCATGATTCTTCGCAGATAATTACCTTAGCAAAAGAGTATGAAGTTCAGATTATTGGTCCAAATAGTCAAGGAATGATTTCACCTGGAAAGGCTAAAATTGGTGCAACAGGCGGGGAGACTCCCGAATTGATGTTTACTCAAGGACCATTAGGAGTGATTAGCAGAAGTGGGGGTATGGGAACGGAAGTTTGTCTTTTTTTGACTGCCGCAGGTATTGGTCAAAGTACTTATGTAGCGATTGGTGGAGATTTATTAATAGGTTCTGCATTTGTTGATATTTTAGAATTGTTTCAAAAAGACGATGAGACGAAATGTGTATTTATTTTTGGTGAACCTGGAACTGGGAGAGAGGAAGCTGTAGCAGATTTTATTTTATCTGGGAATTTTACAAAACCTGTTATAGCAATGATACCAGGTGATAATTTAGAAAATTCACAGACCCCATCTACATTTGGTCATACAGGCGCAATTATTGAACGTGGGATAGGTTCTCCATCGATAAAAAAAGAAAAATTAAGAAAAGCAGGTGTTTACATTGTCGAAAGCTTTTCCGAGATAGTTCCTCTTGTTAAAAAAGTTTTAAAATTAAATTGAATGGATTTAATCTTATAGTGCAGGTTTAATATTACGTATTTCAGGTGTGGCTGATTCATAAGCATTTACAATTCTAAGTATGTGTGCCTCGTTATTTGGCATCCCGACAATTTGAATAGCCATAGGTAGTTTTTCTTTTTTAGAAAATCCAGAGGGTACTGAAATTGCGGGAAATCCTACGAAATTATATGGACCAGTCAAATCTCTACTAAGTCCCATAAATGGCACTTTTTTCCCGTTTACTTCTGCGATAGTAGTTTCGATTGGTGCCGCTACACACGGATAACCGGGTAGAATTATGGCATCAAATCCTTGTAAAAATTCTTCCATTTTTCTCCGAATAATTACTTTTTGTTTGCAGGCATCTATGTACAAATCTATTGAGGCGTATTTGGCGTTTTCTAATCTTTCTAAAACATCTTCACCAAATTTTTCTGGGGAATTTTCCAAATTTTCTCTATGTACTGATAGGAGTTCTGCGTCTGCTATAGGTTTCCTGTATTTGTTAATCTCGCTTGCAATGGGGCAGCTAACAGTTTCTATTTTAGCCCCTATATCTTCCATAATTTTTAAAGAATTCTCAAAAGATTCATAAATCTCTGAATCGATTTCAGTTTGAATTAAGTCAGGGCAGTGAATAAGACGAAATTCATTAATGCCATTTTCAATTTCATCCATATAGTTTGGAATTGGTGTATTAATGGAAGTGGAATCTTTAGGATCAAAACCCGCAATGGCTTGAAGCATTATAGCAGAGTCTTTTGCGTTTCTAGTTAGCGTTCCAACATGATCCAAACTTGTGGCATTTGGATGAACTCCCCGAAGACTTATTAATCCATATGTTGGTTTTAGACCAATTGTTCCACAAATCGCAGCCGGACCTCTAACGGAACCACCAGTATCAGTTCCCAGTGTACCGGGACACATATGGGCCGCTACAGAAGCACCAGAACCGCCACTTGATCCGGCTGGGACACGCTCTACATCCCACGGATTTCTACAAGGACCATAATGTGGATTTTTATTTGTTGAACCCATCGCAAATTCGTGCGTGTTACATTTTCCTATTATGATAGCCCCTGCTTCTTTTAATCTTCTCGTGCATTCTGCATCTTCTTTTGAAATATTCTCTGTATACATAGAAGAACCAAAAGTAGTTTTTGTGTCTTTGCAATCAATAATATCTTTTATCCCTATGGGGATGCCATGAAGTGGTCCTCTGTAAGAAGAATTTTGTATTTCTTTATCTAGTAAAATTGCAGATTTAGTTGCTTCTTCGTAACAAACCGTTATAAAAGCGTTAATTTTCGGATTTAACTTATCAATTTGTTCCAATGTTGACCGAGTAAGCTCGGTAATGGAAATTTCTTTTGATTGTATTTTTTCTGATAATTCAAAAATAGGAAGAGAAACAAGCTCATGGTTTGACATCCGATTACCTCAATTTTCAAAATTTATTTTTAAAAAACGCAAGACCCCATCTTAAAAAAGAAGGGGTCTTGTCGGTAAACTGTTGGGATTCTACTCAGAAGCGATGAAATCCCTGTTAGGTAAATGTCATCACCCTAATCAGCAGCCACCTCGTCTATACAGTGAATTTTCATATTTTGACCACCTCCTTTCTGACGTGGAATAATGATGGATGATATACTCTTGGTTGTCAACAAAAAACTGGGTTGTTTCATTTCATTTTTCCTGATTCAATACTTCAGGTTTTATTATTTAGGAGGGATGGCCGAGTGGCTGAAGGCGCACGCTTGGAAAGCGTGTTTAGGTAACCCCTAACGTGGGTTCGAATCCCACTCCCTCCGCCATAAAAATAAAGTTGATATAGCCGATTGACTGGGTCTTGTGCGGCAGAATTTAGTTAACCCCGTCAGGTCCGGAAGGAAGCAGCGGCATACTTTTCATTCTGGGTGCCACGAGTTGCTTGGTCTATCGGCGCTTTTTTTGTTTTTTGTCATTCGGAATTTAATTATGAGTTACGAAGGAAGTGCTAGGGAATATCGACCCCAAAAGTTTGAAAAACTTATTGGTCAGGAACATATTTGTCAAACGTTAATGAATTCTCTCTCGTCTAAAACGGTTGCTTCTGCATATTTATTTTCGGGAACAAGAGGTGTTGGAAAGACTACAACGGCAAGAATTCTTGCAAAGGCACTTAATTGTGAAGAGAACGGAAAAAATATCAATGAACCATGTGATAAATGTAGTTCTTGTCATGAGATTTCTATTTCTTCTCATCCAGATGTCTTAGAGATTGATGGTGCAACTTATACAGGTGTTGAAAATGTAAGAGACTTGCAAGAACGTCTCGTTTATTTGCCATCTAAAGGAAGGTATAAGTGTATCATTCTTGATGAAGTTCATATGCTGTCGAAGGGAGCGTTTAATGCGCTATTGAAAACGTTAGAAGAACCTCCACCAAATGTAGTTTTTATTTTTGCAACTACTGAACTCAGACGTGTTCCTGACACAGTTATAAGTAGATGTCAAACGTTTGAATTTCGAAGAATTTCTGTAAAAAAGATTTCAGAGCATCTTTCTGAAGTATCTAAATTAAAAGGAAGAGAGCTAGAAGAATCTGTTATTTTTTCTATTTCAAGAATGAGCGAAGGCAGTTTAAGAGATGTGTTATCACTTCTTGATCAAATTTTGTCTTTTTCAGAAAAAGACAAAATTATTCAAGAAGATATTGAAACCGTTCTAGGGTTGCCTCCATCTAATGTATATAGCTACATTTTGACTGCTATCAGTGAAAGAAATACTTTAAATTCTTTAAAGAAGCTTAAGGATATTTATGAACAAGGCCATGATTTAAAACTTTTTTCAGTGGGATTGTTAAATTATCTTAGAGATTTGATGGTGCTTAAAGTAGCAGGAAAAAACGAAGAACTTTTTGATATCAGTAAAGGGGAGATTGCAGAGAGAGAAGATATACTGTCTCTTTTTTCTTTTGAAGAAGTCCATCATGCATATAATATTTTAAACGGAACTATTTCAGAAGCATCTACTTTAAGTTCTCCTTTTTTTATTCTTGAGATTGCTTTCCTCCGAATGTGCAATATGAATAGTATTTCTAATGTAGATGAACTTCTTGATCAGATTAAGGATTCCAAAACAGAATTTAAAAAAACTGAACCTGCAATAGTTCCTGACAAGGTAGATATAAAAAAAAAAGAAGCTGATTCATTAAATACTTTGGAAGAGGACAAAGATTTTAGAAATATACCTAAAAGTTCGAATATAGATTGGGATTCATCCAAAGTAGAAGAAGCTTGGATGCAAGTCATTTCTCAAATTCGTGAAAGTAGGAGAGTATTATTTGATAATTTAAAAGTGGATTTTTCCGTTTCAAATGAAATTAAATTACTTATAGACTCGTCTGAAGATAATTCTCAGTTTTTGAGTATAATTGAAGAAGAACTATCTTTCATAAAAGAGAAGTTGAAGGAAATTATCACTTGGGATACTGAGATTATATTAGAAAAAAATGGCGACAGAAAAATAAAGAATAAAAAATCAACTCCAAATTTATCTATTGAAAATGATGGAAAGGATATGATTCAGGAAGTAGTAGATTTATTTGATGGAAAAGTTGTTGATATAAGAGCACATGAAAAACCAATGTAAGTATAATGAATTTCAGGAGGAAACTTAATGTTCAAAGGTGGTATGGGAAATTTGATGAAACAAGCAAGACAGTTTCAGGAACAGATGAGTAAATTACAAGATGAAATGTCGGCGAAGAAGGTTGAAGCAACTTCTGGAGGTGGAATGGTGAAAGTTGTTGCGAATTGCGGAGGTGAAATTTTGTCGATTAAAATTGAACCAGAAGTAGTTGATTCAGATGATGTGGAAATGCTAGAGGATTTGATTAGAGCAGCATGTAATGAAGCGTTAAAGAATGGAAAAGAACTTATGTCCACAGAAATGAAAAAATTAACAGGTGGGTTACCTATTCCAGGAATGTAAATTTTATTTAAAAAAGGAATTCTAATTGGTAATTAGTCGTTTCCCTGCGATTGAACAATGTATAAATGCTTTTGCTAAGTTACCAGGGATTGGCCCAAAAAGCGCACAAAGAATTGTTTTTCATCTCTTAAGCAAAGATACTAAATTGTCTAAAGTTATTGCTTCGAGTTGTGATTCTTTGATAGATAAAATCAGTTTGTGTCCCAATTGTTCAATGCTAATTCAAAGTGAGTCGAAAGATGATCATTGCAGAAATTGTTTTATAAAGGACCCACCTGAAATTTGTATTGTAGAAGATCATTCTGATGTTTTTGCTATCCAAAGAACCGGAAACTTTCGAGGTAGTTTTCATGTACTAATGGGACTTATCTCCCCTCTTGACGGAACAGAACCTGAAGATTTGACAATTTCATTATTAGTTGAGCGAATTAAGACTCTAGGAACAAAAGAAGTGATCTTGGCACTAAATCCTAATATGGCAGGAGAAGGGACATCCTTATATCTTTCAAAGATTTTAAAGCCATTAGGAGTAAAAATATCTAAATTAGCTCGAGGTATTCCTATGGGAAGTCAACTCGAGTATACCGATGAAATCACACTTTCGAGATCTATAGAAGATAGAACTGAACTTTAAAATTAGAAGAGAGTTTTTATCTATTTTCTTTTCGAATTGATTGAATAATAACCTTTGAATCTGGTTTGCCGTTTCTGTCTACCGAAACATTGCCAATTTTGTTTACTACGGACATCCCATTTTTTACTTTGCCAAAAACAGTGTGTTTTCCCCTCAGCCAAGGAGTATCAACAAGGTTAATGAAAAACTGAGAACCATTAGTGTTAGGTCCTGAATTAGCCATAGCCAAAACTCCTCTTGAAGGATGTTCAGAATCGAACTTTTCTGAATATTTGTACCCTAGATTTTTGAATGCATCTTTTACGGAAAGCTCTCCTAATTTTTTGAAAATAAGTTTTTTGCTGTTATTGAACTGTTCTTGAGTTGTTATATTAAGTGAGTTTAACAGAGGTTTAATTAATTTTAGATGAAAATCTCTTTGAGAACTTATCCCCAAATATGGATGGGGTCTTGAATTTGTATATGCCTTGATTTTATGAAGCCCTAATGAATTCGCATTGATCTCGTCTGCAAATTTATAACCTGGTCCACCAGTTCCATTTCCTTTAGGGCATCCTCCTTGAATCATAAAATCTTTAATAACTCTATGAAATGTCAATCCGTCATAAAAATGAGGTTTGATAGTTTTGCCTGTTACTGGATGTATGAATTTCTTTTTGTTAGTAGCTAATCGAATAAAATTATGAACAGTTCTAGGTGCTTTTTTATGAAATAATTCTAGAGAAATTGTTCCATAATTAGTTTTCATTATAAGAATCGGATTTTTATTTTCTGCAGAAAAAACAGGAATAAGAAAAGAAAATAAAAAAACAATTTGAAACATTACAGAAATTTTTAAAATAATTTTTCTATTCATTTTATTTTTTAAAATGGCGGAGAGAGAGGGATTCGAACCCTCGAGGCCGGTCTCCCAGCCTACTCGCTTAGCAGGCGAGCGCCTTCAGCCACTCGGCCATCTCTCCATTTTAATAATCCTCAACAAATTTCTTAATGAAAAATTTAAAGAACAATACCACGTGAATTATAGTGATATTTATCAAAAAGTCACTTCTTACTGAACATCATAGTTCTTAAATATTGCTTTAGAAGAAAGTTCATTTGATTTTTTTTGGCGGAGGGAGAGGGATTCGAACCCCCGGAACTTTCGCTCAACGGTTTTCAAGACCGCCGCCTTCAACCACTCGGCCATCCCTCCATAATAAAAAAAATCTGAAACTATATATTCAACATATCAAAAGATGTTGTGTGTCTTTCTCTAAAATTATTATGCGGTAATTTTCTTTGTTTTTCCCATATATGGTAGAAGAGCTTCAGGAATTGACACACTCCCATCTTCATTTTGATAATTTTCTAAAATAGCTACGAGTGTTCTTCCTACAGCTAAACCGGACCCATTGATTGTATGAACAAATTCGGGCTTACTGTTTTGTTCAGGTTTATATCGTATTTGAGAACGTCTAGATTGAAAGTCTTCGAAATTACTACAAGATGAAATTTCTCTATATGTATTTTGTGAAGGTAGCCATACTTCTAAATCGTATGTTTTAGCTGCTGAAAAACCTAAATCCCCGGCGCACAAATTCATTACTCTATAATGTAGGTTAAGTTTTTTGAGAATTCCCTCTGCATCGAGAGTGAGTTTCTCTAATTCTTCGTAACTGTTTTCAGGGTGACATAGTTTAACAAGTTCCACTTTATTAAATTGATGTTGTCTAATTAAACCTTTGGTATCTTGTCCATAAGAACCAGCTTCACTTCTAAAACACGGAGTGTATGCTGTGTATTTAAGAGGAAGAGTTTCATTTGTTAGTACTTCTTCTCTGTGAATGTTAGTTAGCGGTACTTCCGCTGTAGGGATTAAATAATAATCAGTGTTTTCAACTTTAAATAGATCTTCCTCAAATTTAGGAAGCTGCCCTGTTCCGGTCATAGATTTCTTGTTTACCATGAAGGGGGTAATCCATTCTGTGTAATTATTTTCATTTGTATGTATATCAAGCATGAAATTAATAAGTGCTCTCTCTAACTGTGCGCCATTCCCCTTATAAAGAGCAAATCTAGAACCCGCAATTTTGGATGCTCTTTCAAGATCAAAAATTCCTAAGATATTTCCGATTTCATCATGACTTTTAGGCGTAAAACTAAAATCTGGTTTTTTGCCATGTTCTCTAATAAACTGATTGTCATCAGCTGAATTTCCATCAGGGACGCTTGAATGAGGAAGGTTAGGTAAATTCATTAAAGCATTATTGTGAAGAATTTCGGCTTCTTTCAGCTTGTTTTCATGTAACTTTACTTCTTGGGATAATTTTTCGTTTTTTGCTAAAAGTTCATTAAGTTCTTCTCCATCTTCTTGTTTTCGTTTAAGTTCTCCAATTTTTTTGCTTCTTTTCCTGATTTCTGCGACACGACTTTCGACCTCGTGAGATAAATTTCTGCGAACAGAATCTGCATCTAGTAGCGAACTAATTTCCCAATCACCACTTCGTCTTTGTAATTGATTTAGTACTTCATCGGGATTTTTTCGTATCTCACGAATATCTAACAAATTTTTTAATTTCCTTTTAAGTTCAAAAAAATAAAAACTAGCTAACTTAGTAAGTAAAATACATTTAACATGCTAGTGGAACAAGAGATTGTCCATTCAAGAGAACATAAAGTGGAAACGGTATTCCGTCAAGAATATCAACTTTTTCTTTTGAAAAAATAAATAATAGATTGTTTATTATATAAGAGGATTTTAATTTAAATTAGAATTTTATTTATGTATATATACTTTAAGGGCTATAATTTTTTTCAAAGGAGAAGATTTTTTGGATCCTAGATTAATTGTCGTAACAGATCGAAATATGGTTAGGAATTCTTCGAACATCCCTTTTTTGGAAGTGGTCCGTTCTATTGCGTATAGTGGAGCGACAATGATTCAGTTGCGTGAAAAAAATATCGAGTCTGTTGAATTTTTAAAACTTGCAGAAAATGTCCAAAAAGTCATGCTAGGTAGTGATTGTACTCTTGTTATAAACGACAGATTAGATATTGCGCTAGTTTCAAATGCTAGTGGTGTTCATTTTGGCCAAGATGATTATTTGTTGCCTAGAGCAAAGAAAATAGCAGGCTCAAATTTTATTTTTGGGGTTTCCGCTTCAAATCCTGAATTGGCTGAAGTTGCAATAAGGGATGGTGCTAATTATATTGGTGTGGGTCCTACTTTTTCTACGAAAAGCAAACAAACTTCGAGAATGCCTATTGGACTAGAAGGATTAATAAAAATGGTAGATTGTTTTCCTGATTTTCCAATTGTTGCTATTGGAGGAATCAATTTAAAGAATATTGAGCAGGTTCTAGAAAGCGGAGTTTCAGGAGTTGCCGTTATCGCTGCAATTATGAGTTCATCTTGTCCAGAAAAAGTATGTGAACAGATGAGGAAAATAATCGATAGGGCAACAAAATGAATGAAAAATTCACAGAATTTTCCCTCATAGATTTCTTGCAGTCAAAATTTGCAACTTCAAAAAAATATAATGATATTGTTTTGGGCAATGGCGATGATGCTGCTGTTATTGATGCTGGAGGTGAAAAATGCTGGGTCCTTTCAACAGACATTCAAATGGAAGATGTGCATTTCCGTTTAAAAACTTCTACTAGTGAAGATATAGCAAATAAAATTATGGCTGTGAATATGAGTGATATTGCGGCTATGGGTGCTAAACCCCGTTTTGCATTACTTTCTCTAGGACTTTCTAGTCACAATTCTATGACAGACACATTTTTAAAAGATTTTAGCGAAGAGATGAAATCGATATGTAATAAAATGGGAATTGTTTTACTTGGAGGGAATGTAAGTAGTACGAGAGGTCCGATGTTTGTAGATCTGTTTATGATAGGTGAGACAGAAAGAAACAAATTGGTTAAAAGAAGCGGGGCTAGGATTGGGGATCGAATTTTGGTAACGGGCGAATTAGGTACGGCTGCTGCGGGTCATTTTATTTTATCCAATCCAGAAATTTTTGTTAAAAAAAAAGAAAGAGATTTTCTTATAAATAAACAAATACGACCTGAAGCTAGAGTTGATGCTGGAAATTTTGTTGGAAAATCAGAATATGCTAATTCCATGATAGATATCAGTGATTCTCTTCTAGGAGACTTGGCTCATATTTGCAATGCATCTAAAGTAGGTGCTGTTCTTGATGCTAAATCTATTTATATTTCTTCAGAACTTCGGAATTTAGGAAAACAATCTGTAATCGATCCACTTGACTTTGCATTTCACGGTGGAGAAGATTATGAACTTTTAATGACAGCTTCGAAACGTGATGCGGAAAAGATAGAAGAGTACTTTTACCACACTCTAAAATTAAGATTAACAGATATAGGAGAAATAGTTTCTCTTGATGAAGGAATAAAAATTGAAACAGAAAATGGTTTGCATGAGGCTAAAATTAAAAGATGGGATCATCTGAAGTGATTCAGTTCTTTATTTTATTTCTGAACAAGAACTAAGTTGTATAATGAGAGTTCCTAGTACAGCGCCTCTTCTTGGTATTGACTCTAGTTGTAAATATTCGAGATCTGTATGTAAACTTCCTCCGATTGGTCCTAATCCGTCTAAAACAGGAACTCCCATCGCAGATAAATAATTTCCGTCAGAACCCCCACCTGTAGAAGTATGTGAAAATCTCATTCTAGCTTTTTCATATATTTTTTCAGTAATTTTTAACAAAACATTCGTTTTTTGATTAAATTCCATAGCTGGTCTTTGTCCAATAATTTTATATGTAGATTTTGTTTTTGGTACAAACGGTTTTTTTGCAACAATTTTTTTTATTCTTTCAGTAGTTTTGTTAAGCGTACTTTGTTCAGAAGCCCTTAATTCAATAAGACATTCTGCTTTTTCTGCAACTATATTAGGTCTGTCTCCACCCATTAAACCTGTCACATTAATATTTCCATTTTTAACTTTTAGTTTTAATATCTCCGCAATTTTTTTTGTTATCTCATAGATAGCACTGGCTCCTTTCTCTGGTTCTACGCCAGAGTGAGCGGCGATCCCATTTACTTCTAGTTTTCCAATAACACTACCTTTTCTTGCAGAAACGATGGAGCCGTTTGCGCGTGCTGGTTCAATAATGAGGCCTGCGGACGTATTTTTAGCCAATTTCTCAATAATAGTGCGTGATGATGGATTGCCTCTTTCTTCATCAGAATTAAACAGAATTTGTATTTCCCCCACTTTTTCCAAATATTTTTCTTGTATAAATTTAATTACGTGTATACAAGTAATAAGACTACTTTTCATATCAGCGACCCCTGGTCCAAAGGCAGTTTTTCCTTTTATTTTAAAAGGTCTTTTATCTGAAGTTTGTAATGGAAAAACAGTGTCACAATGCCCTATTAATAAGATTTTAGATTTGTTTTTTTGTTTTCCCTTAATCGTAACTAATAAATGATCTCCCGTCCCTTTAGTTCCTTTCAATCTTTTACTTTGAATCTCAAATAATTTGAATTTTTTTGAAAAATAATCGATTACCTTGTTTGTTCCTAATGCAGGATATGTGGGCGAATCTATTTGCACGATTTCCTTAATTTCCTTTTTTATTTCTTTTTTATTTTTTTCTAGATATTTTTTTAATTCTTCATATTCGGACATTTTTATTCTCCGTATAAAAAAAACTTCTTTTCAATTGTATCCCCGAAAACAATAATGTCATATCCAATTTTTTGAACGGATTTACATATTTTTTCTGCATTTTTTATATCCTCTGTTTTTAGACAACCAGAAAGATATAAAATTTTTTTGAATCTTTAGGCATACGAGAAAGATATCCATTTTTATAAGAAATTAGATTCACTATATGTGAACAATCAATTTTATTATTTTCTTTTAATTCTGCTATTTGGGAACATAGTTCAAAACGGTGTATAAGTTTTGAAGAGGCTTTTTGCCCGATACATTGCACATTAAAGATAGCAATGCAGTGAGTGGTCTTTTTAGGGATAAGAGGTTCTTTAGAGTTGGGAACTTTGATTAATCTTTTTCTTGCACCGTCTGTTTTCACAATAATTAGATGTTTTTCTGCATTTTTTTGAATTTTATCTATTTCTACAGTCGAGAATCCATGAAAAATATCATTCGGTAATTTTTTTTTTGGTCCATATAATTTTTTCATCTTTTTGTAAAATTCTTAATCCTTCATTCCCGGAGATTGTTTTTAATCCTTTTGTGTTTTTAAAAGAATGTAGATTTGTTGTGCCTGTTACGAGAATTGGATTATTGCATTCCTGAGCTTCAAGAATCAGTCTTTTCATTAAGGTTGCTTTGCCGCCTGCACCCATTATGGAAACCAAATGATTTGTATTTAGTTTTAGAAGTTTTGAAAAAGAATTATAAGTTTTGATTACACTGATTCCTAAGTAGCAGATTGATATATTTTTTCTATTTCTTCGAGAGTAAGTTTTTTGGGATTGCAATTCAATAATCTCTCGAGTTTGAAAGCAGATTCGGCTAGTTCTGGAATAGCGTGAGCAGGTACATCTACCTCACTAAGTCTGGTGGGAACACCGCAGTCCTCGCAAAGTTTTTTAACTGCATCTACTGAATGTTCTGCAGCTTTTTCCTCATTGAGAGAAAGGGTATCCTCATCGAGTATGTTAGCTATTTTTGCAAATTTTTTTATTTCCGAACTGTAGTTAATTTTCATTACATGTGAAAACATTAGAGAATTACTTATTCCATGTGGGATATGGAAACGGGAACCAAGTGGGTAAGCTAAGGCATGAATGGCTCCTGCACCTGCTCCTGCAAGGGCTACACCCCCATAATATGAACCTAAAGCCATATCACTTCTAGCTTCAATATCACTTCCGTCCTTACAAACTTTACGTAAGGACCGTGAAATTAATTTCATTCCTTCAAGACTATATACCTCACTAAGTATGGTCGCATTCCTTGCGACGTATGTTTCTAAACAGTGTGTTAGTGCGTCTACACCGGCAGCAGAAGTAACTTTAGGAGGAGCAGTGATTGTAAGTTCAGGGTCAACAACGGCTACTTTTGGAATTAAATGTGTACTTACTATTGCTAATTTTACTTGATCTTCGGGAATTGAAAAAATTGCATTTGGAGTTGCTTCTGCACCCGTGCCGCTAGTAGTTGGAAGTAAAATAGTTGGCAGTCCAGGTTCAGGGACTAAGTCTATTCCAAGAAAATCACGCGGATTTCCTGTGTTTGTTAATAAAACAGACATTGATTTTGCAATATCCATGGTGCTTCCTCCACCAACACCTATTACCAAATCAAATTTTTTGTTTTTATATTCATCAAAAATATTTTCTAAATCTTGAATTGCAGGTTCTGGAGGACAAGTATCATGGATTGTAATTTCTACACTTTCTTTGTTGAGTTGTTCTAAAATGATATCAGCAATCCCAGCCTCAGAAATTCCTTTGTCAGTGAAAAAAAGGAGATGTTTCCCATTCAAGAAATTAACTTCTTCAACTACTTTTGAAACGCTACCAACTCCAAACCATGTCTTTTGCGGATGACGAATATTAAACATCAATTGGTTCTCCTTCAAATTTTGCGCAACTAAAATTTTCTATAATGAAAACGATATTTTTATTATTATAAATAGTTATTTATGACATGGGATCTAAAATTTTTCTATCTTTTAAAAAATATTTTTATTGCATTTTTATAAGCGATTCTATGCTGAGTGTGATAGCTAAAATTACGTAAAATATTTCTTCTGAATCTATTCACCTTCTGTGAATAATTCGTTTTATTTTTTTCATTTTTCACACCAAACATAAAGTGAGAAATTTTAGCTTCTATTAAATTTCTCCAGTCTATTGAGAAATAATCATACGAATCGTAAAGATGATTTTTTCTTAAAATAAATTTATTTTCAATTAAGTCGTAATTCTTTGTAGTGATTGTAAAAATAAGATTAGGATGTCGTATTGTAAGAGCTCGAATAAGACCGTGACCATACGAAGGAAGATAATGTGGTTTTTCAATACTTCCAATTTGTGTCCAGATAATCTTAGCCTCTGGTTTTTTTTGAAGATTTTTTTCAAGCAAGTCAAGAAATTGATTGCTTGGATGGGAAGTTATTATTGTTGGCACTTTCATTTTAGACGCAAAATATACAATATTTCTCAAGGTATCTTTTTCGGTTTTTTTAAGTGATGCTTTTTTTTGTCTTGAAATTTTATTTTCCCAATACCTAAAGCCCCAGAATTTATTTGTTTTGTTATTGAACGGGTAAATGAACTCTTCCCTACTTCCCAATCTTTTTCGGAAGATTCTTGTGTTAGTGGAAAAAATCTTTCAGGAAATCGATTAATGGCTTTTCTTATTTCGTTTTTTTTTGGAGATGTTATCCCTGCTAAGGCAACTCCTCCCTTATCCATTTCGTTAACGAGTTTTTGAATATTCGGCCATTGTGAAAGTGAAACTTCAACGTCTATTAGAGGCAACTTTCCTAAATTCTTGTAATTTTCAATCTTTTGTAGATAAAGAGAAAAACTGTTGTATTCTGACTTTTTTTTGTTCGTAGTTTTTCTTTCTTTCAAAGACGTTCTTTTTTCTTGCAAAAAGGAACAAGAAATAACTGTGATAAGGAATGTTATATTTACAAGGGCAATAAAAATTATTTTTCTATAACTCAAGGTTCTCTTTTCTTTAATAAAATTCGGATATTAATTTTTTGTTTTAGTTTTTATGAAATCTAAAGACCATTTTTCAAATGTGAGTTTTTGAATTTTTAGTTCTGTCTGATTTTGTGATTTTATTTCATCAAAAATCTGTTTGATTTTATCTTGAGTCTGTTCCCGGTCATCTTCTATTTCACTAAATAACAGGTAATCATGTTTACTTGCCGAATTTCCTTGAATCTCTGATTCTTTCGTTTTACCTTCTGAGAGTTCCTTGTTTTTTGACCAAATTCTAAATCTTGAAAAGTTTTTGGATTGTAATAAATTTCTTTTGATTTTCTCTTCTAGATTTTTTAAAAAGATATCTTTTGAACCTTCTAGATTAAAGAGAACTGTGTGTATATAGGGAGACTGATATTTTGCTATTTCTCCGTAACTGTCTGTCAATTCGTATACTACGCGAATAGGATCTTTTACAAATGACATACATTTTTGCGTCCATGGAGTTGGATTATTTCTAGACTCTAAATAATATTCTGAATTAAAAGTTTCTAGATTTTTTCCTTCGAAAATATTGAGAATACGAAATTCGCTGGTTCCATTAAAAGAATTATATCTGAGACAAAGGTTAAATCCAGGTCCTTCTAATCTATCGGTTGAATGTTCACAATTATGCCATTTTCTGAATTCTTCTATATTTTTTTTGTGTACTGTTATCCAGACAGCAACTATTGCCTTATTTTCCATTTGTTTCCTATTTTATTTTAGCCAACCATTTTGCGTATTCGATAGATTTTTCAATTGCATGTTCTTTTATAATTGTCATTTTTTCAGCTTCAATACTTCCCTCAGCATGAATGGCAAGAACAGCTTGATATCCTGCAAAATCTGTAGACGTTATTTCTGCTATTAGATTCATTAAGCTAAGTCGATTAAGAGTTTTGACTTTAGGTGAACCTTTTAGATATTTGTTAATCAGAAGATTTAATTTATCATTTTGAACGTCTTCTTCGCTTGGTCCGGTTACGAGAAGACCTCCTGCAATATCTTGCACCCAAGAAATAGCTTCGTGATATCCAGTTGCGAAGTGAAGCTTAGCAATATTAATTAGTTCAGCATTGGGAATGGCTATTTCATCAATAATCTTACATTCTTGTGCAGCCTCTCTAGTCATTCCCCTGCAGATTTGTGCATATGTGATCAATTTTGCAATTTTATCTCGTATATGGCTTTTATTAATTGTTCCGTTATATTCGGCTATCAGGTGAGACGCACCCACAAAAAGGTCTACTAATGGTAATTTATAGCTTACAGCGGTAAATCTGTGAAATTCAACAAATAGTTTTGCTAATGGACCGGCCATCTCAACTTCCCCATTTAAAAAAACACGTTCCCAAGGAACTTTAACATCTTCAAAAATTGTAAGAGTTTCCATCATCTTATGTTGGGAACTAATTGGATTTTCAAACTCGTTTCCTTCTCTACTTCCATAACCACTTGCAATCATTGTCAGACCAGGAGAATTGGCAGGAACTGCACATGCGACTGCGTATTTTTCTTCACCCTTTTTCATATTTCTGGTTGGTAAAACGATAATTTCATGAGCATTTGTAGAAACCGATGTATGAATTTTAGCGCCGCGGATAGTAATTCCTGAGGAATCTTGATCAACTACCCTAACGTATAAATCAGGGTCTTCTTGTTCACCTGGACTTTTGTCTCTATCTCCTTTTACATCTGTCTGCGCGACACTTATGGCCAAATCTTTATCACGACATTCCTGGTAGAAATTTTTGATTCGTGAAAGATATTCAGTTCCATTTTCTTTATCCATGTGTGATGCAATAAGATGAAGTGCAAATAGGGCATCCGATCCTATCTCTTTTATAAGTACAACCAGTGTTCCTCCTAAAGTAGTGCTTTTTTCAATTAGAGAACTTCTCAATAGAAGGTCATTTTTATTTCTTGGAATTTGATAATATCTGGAATATTCATTACCATTTTCGTCTTTCACTACTGCGATGTCTCTGTACTCTTCCGATTCGGCCATATTATAATCTATAGAGGCATGTTCAATAGCGATACTTATGATAGGGTGATTTGTAACGTCGTCTACTTTTTCCCCACGATAATATACTGTTCTTCCGTCTTTCAGGCTTAATTTGTATTCATCAGCTGTCATAAGTGCCATAATAATCTCCAGAAAATTATCTGTCTCAAATTTATTTGTTTAGTTCGGAAAGTTTTCCTTCTTTATCGATAGTAGTTAGTTCAGGATAACCTCCTATTACTTCACCATTAATAATAATTTGAGGCACAGTTTTCCCGTTGGTTCTAGCAATCATTTCCTCCCACTCTTTACTTCCACCGAATACAAGGTATTCTTTCCATTCAAGACCGCGTTTTTTAAGAAGATTTTTAGCGGCGATACAGAAAGGACATGGGTCTGTTGTATACATTTCGATCTCATACGTCATTAAATTTTTCCTCCTAATTTCAAACTATTAATGTTTATCAACATCTGAAAATAATAAACTAATTTTTTGATTTTTTGTAAAAAAATTAAAATCAATTATTATTTTTTTTTGTTTTGTTGACATTGTCTACTAAGCTCGGTTATTAAGATTCTGTTTTATTTTGTAACTATTTACTGTTCAATTTTAGGAGTTGTATTTGAGATCTTTAGGCAAGCATTTCCTGGCTGAACTTTTTGGCTGCAAGTCTGAAATCATCAACAATGTAGAACTTGTAGAAGGTCATATGAAGACCTCTGCTTTATTAAGCGGTGCAACAATTGTTCAAAGTGTTTTTCATACTTTCAGTCCATATGGAGTTAGTGGTGTGGTCATAGTAGCGGAGAGTCATTTAGCCGTTCATACTTGGCCTGAGCATGATTATGTCGCAATAGATTTTTTTTCATGTGGGGATTTAGAATGTGAAAGAGCAATCTCTAATTTGCAGATTGGATTTGGTGCGGAAAGAATCGAAATAAAAAAAATCGACCGTGGAGTTTTAGAGCAACTTTCCCCAAGAAAAGAAGAGTTTTTAAATAGGATTGAAAAACAATGATTTTTCCTTTGCCAACAAAATATTTTATGGTTTCTGCGAGTTCGGATGGGGAAACGGAACTCAATGCATTTGATGGTGCTCTGTTAAATTCTGGAGTTGGAAATACAAACCTTTTAAAGGTGAGTAGTATTCTTCCCCCTAATTGTAGCGAAATTCCTCCTTTTAATTTTAAAGAAGGTTCTTTAGTTCCAATTGCCTATTCTTCTATTACTTCTTCTATTTGCGACCAGATAATTTCTGCTGCTGTTTCTATTGCTCATCCTATAGATAAGAAAAGCTGTGGTGTAATTATGGAGTTTCACGACACTGATTCTAAAAGTATTACAGAAGAAAGAGCGGAGTTTATGGCTGAAGAGAGTATGAAAATTAGGGGATTAGGAGTAAAGAAAATACAAAGTGTATCTTCAGAACATGTAGTTAAAAAAAATGGTGCTTCATTTTCAGGTGTAGTTTTATGGACTTAAAATCATCTCCATTTGTTCCGAACGATAACATTCCGAAGGGAAGTTTCACCTTTGCTGAATTTCATGGTTCTGGTACAGGTCTATTTTTTTCAGTTAAAAAAGTACTTTTTTATGAAAAAAGCAAATTTCAAGAAATTCAAATCGTAGAAACAGAAGAATATGGAAAGATGCTTATTCTCGATGGTGCAGTCCAGACAACTGAAAGAGACGAATTTATTTACCATGAAATGCTCGTACATGTGCCAATGTTTTCACACCCTGAACCAAAAAACATCCTTGTTATTGGAGGAGGTGATGGAGGTTGTGTGAGGGAAATTTTCAAACATAAGTCTGTAGAAAAGGTGACTATGGTGGAAATTGACAAAATGGTTGTAGATAGTGCAATGAAGTTTTTGCCGAGTATTTCGTCTGAACTGGGGCACCCTAAGTTAGATTTGCGCATAGAAGATGCAGTTAAATTTGTGAGAAGAAGTTCTCTGTCTTTTGATGTGATTATAGTGGATTCTACAGATCCAGTTGGTTTTGCGAGTCCTCTAACCACGGAATCTTTTTTTCGGTCTTCAAAAAGAATTTTGAAAGAAAATGGGATATATGCTGCGCAAACTCAAGGCCCTTTTTTTGAATCAAAATCTATGGGGATAATATCAAAAAAAATACGAAAAATTTTCCCGCGAACTTCTTTTTATTTAGCAAATACGCCTACCTACCCAGGAGGAATGTGGTCTTTCGCTCTTTCCTGCAAAAATTCAAAAAGTGATTTTAAAATTCATCCTCGAATTTTAAAGCGCAAAGACCTAAAATATTATTCCAATGAAATTCATTACGCATCTTTTGCGCTGCCACCTTATGTGAAAAGAATTTTAGGTGAAAAATGATCTCAAAAAACACTTTTTTAGCTGCTAAAGAAACATACGTAAACTCAGATATTGTTATTTTTGGATGCCCTCTGGATACAAGTACGAGTTTTCGTCCAGGGACTAGATTTGGGCCTGATTCAATTCGTTCAGCTTCAGAGGGACTTGAAACATATAGTCCTATACTAAATTTAGGATTAGAGGAAATTAATTTTTGTGATATTGGAAATCTGCAAATTGGTCAGGGAAATTCTGAACTCGCTATTTCTGAAATCTATAAAAAATCCAAACAAATTTATACAGATAAAAAAATTCCTTTTGCTTTGGGAGGAGAGCATCTCATAACCTTGGGATTAGTTAATGCTGCGAGTGAATTCTTCCCCGATTTGCGTGTAATCCATCTAGATGCACATGCGGATCTAAGAACATCTTATGAAGGTACGAATTTGTCTCATGCGTGCGTAATGTCTAATGTAGAAGTGAAAATAGGGACAAAAAAAATCTCCCATTTTGGAATTAGATCTGGAACTAGTTCCGAATGGAGAAAATTGAAGGAAAATAAAAATCTCTTTCCATTGGATATAAAAACAATGGGTAATTTCATTTCAGAATTAAGTGATTCCCCAATTTATTTAACACTAGATTTAGACGTGTTGAATCCTTCTGAACTTTGTGGAACAGGTTGTCCTGAACCAGGAGGTATAAGTTTTACTGATCTTAATCAAATTTTCACGTTTTTTGACAGATTAAATGTTGTAGGCTTAGACGTAGTTGAATTATCTCCAATGCTTGATCAGTCAGGGTTAAGTTCCATTGTCGCCGCGAAAGTCGTAAGAGAATTGCTCCTAACTTTGTAAAATAAAAAGATTACTAGAGAATGATTGTTAAACAATCGGATTCGTAGTATTATCAGCGAAAATTACATAGACAATTCTGTTGGTTTTGCATATAGAATTGTATACAATATACACCAAAAATCTTAATCTTTTATGGAGTTTTACATGTCCGAAGAGAAGCCACGCCAGTTTGTTGGCAAAGCAGAATTTAAGAAGGGTCTAGAAGGCGCTATTACTAATGAGAGTTCTATCAGTTACGTTGATGGCGTTAATGGAAAACTTATATACAGAGGTTATAGTATTGACGATCTTTGTGCTGGAGGCGGTGGGTATGAGGAAACCGCTTACCTTTTGCTTAATGGAAGTTTGCCCAAAAAAGCAGAATTAGACACTTTTAAAGCAGATTTGGCTGCGAGAAGGTCGATTCCTGATGATGTAAAGAATGTTATAAATCATTCCGCTAAGTTAGGTCATCCTATGAGTACCCTAAGGACTGCGGTTTCTATGCTCGGGTCACTCAATCCAAAAGAATTCGAGGTAACGGTTGAAAATAATTATGATATTGCACTTTCTTTGACCGCTCAAATTCCTACTATTGTAGCTGCAACCCAAAGAGCTAGAAAAGATGAGCCTATTCTAGATCCAGATCCATCTATTGGACTTTCAGAAGATTTCCTTCGAATGATGACTGGAGAGATGCCTGAAGCTAGAACTGCCGAGGTAATGGATATGGCTCTGATTATGCATGCAGAACATGGAATGAATGCATCTACCTTTAGTGCAATGGTCACAAATAGTTCGCTCACGGATTTATATAGTTCTATTATTGCTGGTATTGGGTCACTAAAAGGTCCTCTTCATGGCGGTGCGAACGAAATGACCCTTCGTACTTTTATGGAGATAGGCGACCCTGATTCTACAGATCAATGGTTTGCGGATGCAAAAGCTAAAAAAATAAAAGTGATGGGTTTTGGTCATAGAGTATATAAGGCGTATGACCCACGAGCAGTTTTGTTTGATCCAATTGCTAAGGAGTTTTCAGAAAGGGCTGGAACCGGCAATTTATACGAGATTTCTAAAAAATTGGAAGCGTTGGTTGTTGCTGATCTTGGAGGAAGAGGCATTTTCCCGAATGTAGATTTCTTCTCTGGCATTATATACAACGCTATGGGAATTGATACCGATATGTTCACTCCCATTTTTGCAGTAGCTAGAATTTCAGGTTGGACTGCTAGAATTCTGGAATATCTTCCAGATAATCGTTTATTTAGGCCAAGAGCAGTTTATATTGGAGATTTAGAATCAAGTTATACTCCAATAGAGGACCGTTAAAATCGTTTTTTATAACATATAGTATAGTTTTTTCATTATCTGTTCCTTTTCTATTAGAATGGCTAATGTAAATGAAGAGATTATTTTTTTCCTTTCAATTTCAACTCTTTTTCTTTCCTTTAGTGCAGATTTCACTTTTTCTGCCGAAAAATGGATTAAAGCGAAGAATAATCCAGATTGTTCATTTTGGATAGATCCAAATCCTTTTGAGACAACACTAACTGGAACCTGGTCTGGCAATTGCCTAAATGGAAAACTCCATGGCAAGGGATTATTCATTGTTAAATATAGAAAAAATGGGAAGTGGACAGGATATGTACACCATGGGCATTTTAAAAAAGGATTAGAGGATGGGCAGGGCACTAGGATATGGACAACTGGGATAAGATACGAAGGAAAATGGAAAAAGGGCAAATTTAATGGACAGGGAACCCTTATCTTTGCTAGTGGGAAAAAATACGTTGGTGAATTCAAGGATGGTAAATACCACGGACAAGGAACCCTAACCTTTGCTAGTGGGAAAAAATACGTTGGTATCTGGGTGAGTGGAAGATTCCAAGACCCGAGTAAAGAAGTAAAAAAACAAAAGAGATTTGTCTCTAAAGGAAAGCGGGTACGCCCGGATTCTACA
>MDTE01171161.1_pt1 | contig 41947 bp, 42 predicted proteins | sample 811231 | NCBI WGS metagenome assembly MDTE01 (sample SAMN05326651, study PRJNA326480) | marine metagenome | isolation source: seawater | place: Indian Ocean: Red Sea | collected 2010
CGTTGATAGGCTGGATGTGGAAGCGCAGTAATGCGTGCAGCTGACCAGTACTAATAGCTCAATTGGCTTGATTTATGCACTGAAAAAAATTTTATTTAATACTTTAGATAGAGATATTATATGATTACTAATGAGAGATAATTTTCCTAAAAATTCACCTTTAGTTTATGCAAAAAAAATATCAAGTCACTTAAAAAAAAATATTTGGCTAAAACTCGAAATTTTAAATCCTACAGGAAGTCATAAAGATCGTGAAAGTATAAAATTAATTAAAGAAGCAAAAAAGAGAAGATTTAAAGCAATTGGTTGTGCTTCTACTGGAAATTTAGCAATCTCTTTAGCCTTTTTTTCAAAAATTTATAACATAAAATCAAAAATCTGGTTAAGAAAACAAGACATAAATATTAATAGTTTAAATTTAATAAAATCATTAGGTGGCGAAGTTTTTATCCGAAAAACTAAAAATTTAAGTGAGCTTTATGAGTTAAGTTCTGTATTAATGGAAAAGAATAAAGTTTTTAATGCTAATCCAAATAGTTCAGATTTAAAATACCTTGCTAACGCAGAAATATTGAAAGAAGTTTATAAAATAAATAAAAACATAAATTCTTTTATAAGTTGTGTAAATAATGGCTCTCATATCATTGGTTTAAAAAGTGCACTAAAAAATAGTCATAAACTATATGCAGTTTATTCTAAGAGTAAACTGGCGACTAGCATTAATGCATTTTCAAAGTATGAGCAAAAAAATTTAATTAATAAATTTGATATAGAGAAAGAGTTTTTCGAAGCTAAATACAAAGATATTCTGTATGGCTATAAACTTTTAGCGCTTGAGGGTTTAACATGCGAACCTTCATCAGCTGCTGTAGTAGGTATGCTAAGAAAAATTAAAGATAATAATGTTTGCTGTATAATTTCAGGCAGTATTCACAAAAATTTAATTCTGTTACAAAATATTTTAAAATAAAAATGTCTGATTACTTATTTTTAAGGTCTAGAAAAAAATACGAAAAGAAAAAACTGTTAAGAACATGTATAAATTTAAACAATAAATATTTAATTAAAAAAACTAAGTTTATCAACTTAAAATCAAAAAATTTCAATTATTATATTGTTTTAAACGGTACTGATATAAATAAAATTTACAGTCTAAAAAAAGGTATACTGGTACTATTTACTGGGAATATATACAATTTAGAAAAATCAAATAAAAAAAAAAATTCAAAGGTGAATCAAATTTTAGATGGTTATTTACGTTATGGAATATCATTTTTCAAAAAATTAGACGGAAACTTTACGATTTTAATTCTTAACACAAATAATGATCAATCTTTTGCTATTAGAGATAGGCATGGTTCTAATGTCTTGTTTTATTACAATAAAAACAACCTTTTATTAATATTTACAAAAATAAAACTTCTTAAAAATTTTGTACTAAAATTAATTCCTAATTGGGAGTTAATAAAAACATATTTGTTTAAAAATTATAGATATTCTTATTCAAGCAAGGAAACTTTTTTTAAAGATATTTTTTTGTTTAAAAATAATTCTATAAATTTTTTTAAAAATAATAAGTTAAAAACTAAAAATCTATTTCATTTTGATATCAAAAATTTTACAATCAAAAATATAGATAAAGTCAAAAAAAATTTTTTAACTTTATTAAGTAAAAGTTTTAAAAAAAGAAATTTAGATTTAAAAAAGAATAAAGCTTTTTTGTTAAGTGGTGGTCTAGACTCACCTACAATTGCCGCTATAGGTTCTAAACATTTAAAATCCAAGATTAAAACTTATTCAATTGGTTATAAAAAATCTAATGAGATTAAAAAAGAACTTTCTTATGATGAGTCATATTTAATAAAAAAAATTTCAAAATTTGGAGGTTTTAATTCAAAATTTGTTTATCCAGACTCGAAAAATTTCGAAAAAATATTTAACGAAATGTTGGAGATACACGATGAACCCATCTCGTCTCCCACTTGGTATTCTCATTATATCCTATGTAAAAAGCTCTATAATGACAAAATAAAATATGTCTTTGGCGGAGATGGTGGCGACCATATCTTAGCAGGATTATATGATGATATTCCGTATTTTTTGGCAGATCTTAAAAATAAGAAAAATCAAAATTTATTTGAGTATGAATTGAATAAATGGATAAATATGCATGATCACCCAATATATAAAAAAAATAAAAAGATATTTAATATTTATTTAAAAAAATGTTTCGACTTTAAAAAAAAGGGTAAAATTTTAAATTATACTTGGGACGAAGATTTGATGAGAAATAACAACCAATATTTATCTTTATTAAAAAAAGGAACTAAAATTAAAAAAATTAATAAGTTTCCCTCACAAACAAAAAGTTTTCTTAAAAGTAAATTAATTCAAGATTTGCATTTCACATCATCACCACCTTCAACAAGAGCAGAAATACCAAATTTTTCTCAATTTGGGATTGAATGCAGATCAGTATTTTTAGATGAGGATGTAGTTAAATTTTGCTGGAATTTACCAATAACTATGATGATTAAAGATGGTTATACTAAATGGTTAATAAGATACTCATTAAAAAATTATTTACCAGCCGAAGTTTTGTGGAATAAAAAACATGTAGGCTTAAATGCACCAGCAAATATTTGGTTTAGAAATAACTTGAGAAAAAATTTGGAAAATGCTGTGAGCAATCTAGTAAAACGTAAAAAAATATCATTTATAAATAAGCAAAAACTTAATTTAATTTTAGATGAACATTTTTCAAAAAAAAACGATCACATGATGTTTCTCTGGAAGATTTATAGTCTAGAAAAATGGTTAGATAAGTGGAATTTTAAATAATGCAATATAATTATTTATTCGATGGAAGAAAAATTTCTAATTTTGGTTTTGGGCTATATAAAGGTGAAGCTTCAGATTTTAAGGATAAAGAAATAATTAAAATCATTTCTTATGGTTTGTCTAAAGGTATTAATGTAATAGATACTGCTCAAAAATATAGAAATGGGAGAAGCGAAAAGTTAATAAAAGAGCTTTTAAAAAAAAATAAAAAAAGAGAAAATTTAATATTAATTTCAAAAGCAGGACTTATCCCACCTTATATTAAAAAAAAAAATATTTTAAAAAAATTATCAGTAAAAAATTCAAATTGTTTACCTGAAATGGATTTCTCCATTGACCCTAAATATATTAGTTGGTCTGTAGATAATTCACTTAGACTTATGAATACCGATTACATTGATTTCTATTTGTTGCACAACCCTGAAATTAGTCTTCTTTTAAAAAATGGGTATAAAAAAATTATGAATGCTTTTAAGGTTCTTGAACAAAAAAGAAGAGAAAAAAAAATATTATTTTATGGTATTGCAACCTGGAATGGTTTTAGAAGACTTAATAAAAATCATCTTCAATTAAATATTGAAAAAATTTTATACGATCTAAAAAAAGAATTAGGTGAAGAGCATGGATTTAGATTTATAGAGGCTCCTTTAAGCATTGGAATGCCTGATTTATTAAATTACAAAATAAATAAAAATTTTAATTTAAATACTTTTTTGAAAAAAAATAAGATTAATTTTTTTTCAAGTGCCTCACTATATGAAGGAAATTTAGATAAACTTGACAAACTAAATAAAATTTTTAATTCTATTTCAACAAATCAAGATATGCCAAATGAAATAAATAAAGCCAATGTATCATTTCCTCTTAGTGAGAATTCCTTAAGGAGGCTATTTATATTATTAGAAAATTTCCGTAAAAACAAAATAGATATTAAAAATGTTGGTCTTAGTTTTGAAAAAAATAAAGATATATTTTCTTCAAACATTAATTTTCTTAAATGTGTATCATTTTTAAAGTCATCATTGGTTGGAATGGAGGAAAAAAAATTTGTAACTTATAATTTAAAAGAATTTGATTATAAGTTAAATGTTAATGATATTAAAAAAATAAATAAAATATGGAAAAAGATAAAAGTAAATCTATAGTTATAAATAAATCTATTATTTGCTATAGAAATAATTCTAATTTAAGGCAAATAGATGAAATATTTAGAACTATAATTGCTTTGTTTAAATCAAATTACCCTAATTTGTTTAAATGGGTGCCAAAAAAAGTAAGTGCAAAAATTTGGAAATCTCAAAGATTTCAAAATTCAATTATGAGAGCTAGAAAAATTTCAAAAAAAAAATTTGGAAAAATTTATGACACAATTCAATTATCTACAGCGTTGAAAAGTATGATGACTTCGAACAAAATGTTGTCGATTGTCGAAAAATATACAGAAGTAAAGAGAGAAAATCTTGTTGGATTTAATTCAATTGTAAGATTTGATCCACCATTTGATGAAAGAAATACTTTTGACTGGCATTACGATCTTTATCCAAATTGTGGTGTAAAAACAAATCCTATTAATGGTGTTTCAGTCACAGTAGCATTTCATGATACAAAAATACATCATGGGTGCCCAATCTTTTTGATAAATTCTCAAAAAAAAAATATACCTGTAAGAGTAAATAAAAATAAAAAAAATTACTCAGAGTTATATTCAATTGAAAAGAAATATATAAATTCTTTTGAACAAAAATCTTTTGAAAGTAAAATTGGAGACATATTGATATTTCCAATGAAAATGATTCATAAAAGCGGCAAGAATATTTCTAACAAAGTGAGAATTTCTGGTCTATTTAGGTATTATCCAATAAATAAAAAAGAATTTGTTGCATTAAAAGAAAGGTACATACCTGTTAAATAAAAAAAATAAAGTTTTTGAACTTCTGATGAAGATTCATGATGAATTAAAACTTGAATATTTTGTGGAAGAATTAGATAAAGATAAAAATTTTTTGGAAAGTATAAACGAGTCGATTCAGAAAAATAAAATCTTTAAAAAAAGGAAGTTTAATTCAATCTACGAGTTTTCTGTATACAGAAATTTTATTTATTCTTTGATAAGGAATAAAAATCCAAAAATAATTGTAGAAACTGGAGTTTTACACGGTCTTACCTCAGCATGGATCTTAAAAGCTTTAAAAGATAATGGGGGTGGAAAATTAATTTCAATTGATCTACCTAGAAGAGAATGGAAGGATCATTTTGGTGATAAACCATTTGGCCCTGGAGGTGATGCAGAATTTGAACTTGCTGAACAAAATCCAGGATGGGTAATTCCAGAAGATTTGTTAAAACTTTGGGAATTGTATCTTGGACCATCTTCACAATTTTTAGAAAAGATAGTTTTAGAAAACAAAAATATTGATTTATTTATTCATGACAGTGATCATTCATACGAGGTTATGAAATTTGAATGTGATTTAATTCAAAAGAAAACTGAAAATATTGATATAATTATTGATGATCATTATTGTAATAACTATTACAATGATTTTAGTCGGACTTATAAAAGAGAATATGTTTTAATAGATGACATAAATGATAGTTTAGAGCAAGTTGAAGGGTCTGTATTTTTTCCATCAAAAAAGTAATTTTTGAATAATGAGTTATTTTTGTTTCATTCAAGCAAGATATTCTTCTAAAAGATTGAGAGGAAAAGTTTTTAAAAAATTTGGAAAATTCACACTCTTAGAAGTTTTATTAAAAAGATTGAAAAAAAGTAAAAAAATAACAAAGATAGTTTTATTAACGTCAAATACAAAAAATGATAAAAAGATCATTAATTTCTGTAAAAAAAATAAAGTTGAATATTTTTCTGGTTCATTAAAAAATGTTTTTTATAGATTTAAAAAAGCAATAAAAAAATTTAAACCAGACAGGGTCATAAGAATTTCAGGAGATAGCCCACTTATTGATTGGCGCCTGATTGACAAAATGATAAGCATTTCAAAAAAAAACGCCTCCTATGATGTGATAAGCAATGTCAAACGAAGAACATTTCCGAAAGGTCAATCTGTAGAAATTTTAAAGTCGAAAATATTTAATATAAACAATAAGCTACTTTCATCCGAGGAAAAAGAACATGTAACAAAATTTTTTTACAAAAATAATTATAAGATTTACAATTTTTACTTAAAAAAAAAATATAATGAATATAATTTATCCGTAGATTATTATAGTGATTATCTTTTAATATCAAAATTAATTAAAAAAAAAGGTATTTATGCTGAGTGGAAAAGCTACATCAAATCAGTCTAAAAAAAAAATAGTTATTGGTATTATTGGGCTGGGTGTTGGATCCTTTCATTTAAGAAATAGTTTAAAATATAAAAATTGTAGAATTAAGTATATTTGCGATTTGGATCTTAAAAAATTATCTTTTTATAAAAAAAAATATAATATTAAAAACGCAACAACAAATTTTGATCATGTGGTTAATGATAAAGAGATTAATACCATGATAATAGCATCTAATGATAAAGACCATTATTATCAGATATTAAAGTCTCTAAAAAATGATAAACATGTGTTTGTGGAAAAACCAATGTGTTTGTCACTTAAAGAATTAAATACAATTGAAAAGCTAAAAAAAAAAAAACCAAATTTATATATCTCATCAAACTTAGTTTTAAGAACACATCCTTTTTTTAAAAAATTAATCAAAGAAAAAAAAAAATTTAAACAAATTTATTATTTAGAAGGAGATTACAATTATGGAAGACTAGAAAAACTAACAAAAGGTTGGCGCGGAAAAATTGATAATTATTCTGTAATTTTAGGAGGAGGTATCCATTTATTAGATCTTATACTAAAAATTAAAGAAAAAAAGGTGAGAGAAATTTATACATTAAGCAATAAGTTAGTAACAAAAGAATTTAGAAAGACGCCTGATGATTTTGCAATTTCTTTATTAAAGTTCGAGGATAATTCTATTGCTAAAATTTCATCAAATTTTTCTAGTCCAACAGACCACCATCATGTTTTCGAATTACATTCGAAAAATACCTCCTTTTTTTACAATCGAAATCAAAGTAAACAATTTTTTAGACAAAAAGAAAAAAAGAACAATTTAAATGTAAAATACAAATATGACAAAAAAATAAAGTCTGAAATGTTAATTAATTTTTTTCAATCAATCTTAAATAATAAAAAAAAACTTATAATATCTGAAAATGAGTTGTTTTATTTGATGAAAATTTGTTTAATGCTTGTTCAAAGCCAAATAAATAAAAAAATAATTAGACTATGATTACAGTTCCTTTTGGAAAACCAGATATAACTAAAAAAGAAATTAAGTCGGTTATTAAAGTACTTAAAAATCCAATTTTGGCTCATGGACCATTATCTAAATCGTTTGAAAAATCTTTTGCTAAATACACAGGAAGCAAATATTCTACTTCAGTATCATCCTGTACAGCAGGAATGCATCTATTTTATCTTGCTAAGGATATTAAACAAGGGGATGAAGTAATAGTTACATCCCAGAGCCATATATCTACAGCTCATGCAATTAGCTTGACAGGTGCGAGACCAATATTTGTTGATTGCAACTCATTTAATGGAACTATTGATGTATCAAAAATTAATAAAAAGATTTCAAGAAGAACTAAAGCTATTGCATTAGTTCATCATCTTGGAAATCCAGCAAATATGAAAGATATACTTAAAATAGCAAAAAAAAATAATCTTCTAGTTTTAGAGGATTGTGCGACAGCTCTTGGTGCAAAGATAAATAACAAGCATGTTGGAAATTTTGGGAATGCAGGAGTTTTTTCTTTTTATCCAATTAAACATATAACAACAGGTGAGGGTGGTATAATAATATCAAATGATAAAAAAATTATTGATAAAATAAATATGCTTAAAGCATTTGGTGTAAATAAAAGTTATTTAAAAAGAAAGACTCCAGGAGAATATGATGCAAATTTTTTAGGTCTCAATTATAGAATGAATGAGATAAGTGCAGCAATTGGTATTGAGCAGTTAAAAAGATTCCCAAGATTTTTAGAAATAAGAAAAAAAAATTTTAATTATCTTTTGTCTAAAATTAAGAAAAAAAAGAATTTTGATATTGTAAAGTTTGAAAATAAAGAGTTTCATGGATCGTATTACTGTTTATGTATTTTAATAAATGATAAAAATATTAATCGTTTGGATGTAATAAAAAAACTTAATACATTCGGAGTTGGAACCAGCATTTATTATCCCAAACCAATTCCCGAAATGTCATATTATAAAAGAAAATATGGTTATTCATCTTATAACTTTAGTAATGCCGAGAAATTTAGTTATAGATCAATTGCATTGCCACTAGGAACACACTTAAAAAAAAAAGATTTAAATTTGATTGCAACTTCTATTAATAAAGTACTATAAGCACTAAATGAAAAAAATTTGTATAATAGGTGGTGCTGGATTTATAGGACACAACCTTGCTGTTTTACTTAGAAATAGAGGTTATGAAGTCACTTGTGTAGATAATTTAATGGTTAATAACCTTATTTCAGTTATTGGAAATAATGATGCCCTAAAATTTAAAGTTTTAAACAAAAAAATTTTAGACTCAAGATTAGATCTTTTAGATAAAAACGATATAGAATTAAAAATAGTAGATGCAAGAGACTATCATCTTGTCTCTAAAGTAATAGATGAGTTAAAGCCCGATTCAATAATTCATTTGGCTGCAGTTTCTCATGCCAATAGATCTAACAAAGATCCTTACAATACTTTTGATCATAGTTTTAGAACATTAGAAAACGTATTAGATTCATCACGAGATCGAGTGGAAAGATTAGTTTATTTTTCTTCGAGCATGGTTTATGGAAATTTTACTAAAACAGAGGTAGAAGAGACTGACAATTGTGATCCTATTGGTGTATATGGAACTTTAAAATATTGTGGAGAAAGAATTATTAAAGCCTATAATCAGGTTTTTGATACCAAGTATACAATAATACGTCCTTCAGCACTTTATGGGGAGCGATGTATTAGCAGAAGAGTTGGTCAAATCTTTATAGAAAATGCAATAAATAACCATAAAATAAAAATAGGTGGAGATGGTGAAGATAAATTAGATTTTACTTACATTGAAGATTTATGTAATGGAGTTGAGCTTTGTTTAAAAAATAAAAAAGCTGAAAATGAAACATTTAATTTGACATACGGAGGTTCAAAATCAATTAATAATTTAAAGGATATTTTGCTTGAGCATTTTCCAAACGCTGAAATTTCTTATGAGAGCAGAGATAAGTTAATGCCTAAAAGGGGAACACTAAGTATCAAAAAAGCAAAAAAATTAATAGGATATAATCCAAGTAATCCTATAGAGGAAGCATATCCAAAATATATACAATGGTATAAAGATTTTTTGAAAGCTAATATCTAAAAAAGTTTTTAAATGTTAGAAATGAAAAAACAAAAATTTTTAGCATCAAGTTCAATGTACAAAGATAAATGGTTAGAAAATATTTTTAACAAAAATTGTTATATAACTACAAATTTAAAAGATATTAAGTTTTTTAAAACACTTAAAAATACTTTTGTATTTTTAAAAACAAAAAATAAAATTACAAAAAAAAGCAGTATTAGAAACTTAAAGTTTATAGATATTAATAATATTTATCAAAAAAATATTGAAAAAACTTACGAGTATTTAAATAAAAAAAAAATATCATATAAGACAAAATTAAAAAAAAATGAACAAAAAAAAGTTATAAAGCTTGCTTATAGTAACTTTAAATTTAGTCGCTTTCATTCAGATAAAAGATTGTCAAATTTAAAAGCAAACTTAATAAAAAAAAAAAACATTAGAAAATTTTTTTTTAGGAAAAAGAGGAAATAAAATATTTGTTCAATTTTATGAGGGCAAAATATCAGGATTTTGCTTATTCATATATGAAAGAATTTATGAGGCTAGAATAGATTTAATATGTATAGATAAAAAATTTTCAAGAAAAGGACTTGCCAAGGACTTGATAGAATATTCGATTGATTGTCTTAAAAAAGCTAACAAAAAAAAAGTAATAGTAGGTACCCAAGAAAAGAATTTTGCATCCAATAAACTTTATAAATCTCTTAAATTTATACCAAAAAGCAAACTTTTCATGTATCACTATATTTCATGAGGAATTTTGAGACAATTTCAAAACCTTTTATTGTTGCCGAAATTGGTAATAATCATGAAGGATCAATTAAAAATGCAATAAAATTAATTAAATCAGCAAAAGATTCAGGAGCCAATGCTGTAAAGTTTCAGATATTTGATCCATATAAATATTCTTCACCAAAAGACAAAAAAAGGATTTCTCAATTAAAAAAATTTTCACTAAAAAAAAAGGATATTATAAAATTAAAAAAAAAATGTGATGAATTAGGCATTATTTTTTTTGCAACTCCTTTTGATTTAAAGTCAGCAAGTTTACTTAACAATATTCAAGATTTTTTTAAAATATCATCTGGAGATAATAATTATTTTGATCTTTTAAAAAAAGTAAGATCTTTTAAAAAACCCCTTATTATTTCTACTGGATTGATGAATTATAAAGAAATTAAACAAGTTGTAAGTTTTTTCAGAGTATCAAAATTTTATAAGAAAAAAGCGAATTTATGTATAATGCATTGTGTTTCAGCTTACCCAGCCTTAAAAAAAAATATTAATTTAAATTCAATTAAATTTTTAAAAAAAAAATTTCCGGATGTAACAATTGGGTATTCAGACCATACTTTGGGTAAAAAAATAGCAAGCCTATCATATTTATTAGGTGCAGAAATTATTGAAAAACATTTTACATTATCAAATAATTTTTCAAATTTTAGAGATCATAAAATCTCACTTAATCCTAAATCTTTCAAAGCTTTTGTTAAAGAAATTAATCATTTAAAAACTATTCTTGGTAATTTATCTAAAGACGTAAACAAACAGGAAAAAAAAAAATTATTCATCAATGAGAAGAAAAATAGTCTCAAATAAAAATTTAAAAAAAGGTCATAAAATAAAAAAAAAGGATTTTTTAATAGTTAGGTCTCAAGAGGATGGAATTTTTGCTTCTATTATAAACAAAGTTATAGGTAAAAAGTTAAAAAAAAATATAAATAAATTTGATAATATTTTAATTGAAGATTTAAATTAATGAAAAAAAACGTAATATTATTAACCACAAAAACACCGCATCATTTTTTTTTTATAAACCAAATATCTAAATTTTGTAATTTATTGATAGTCTTTGAAAAAAAAGTTTTAAAACCAAATTTTAAAACAAATCATAATTATGAAAAACATCAAGTCTTATATGAAAAAAAAAAATGGTTTAATAATAAAAAAATTAAAATTTTTAAAGATTTTAAAATGCTAAATGTTGATAATATTAATGAAAAAAAAAGTATTAATTTTATAAAATCAAATGCTTCAGATTTAATTTTATCTTTTGGAATATCTAGATTGAAAAAAGATTTTCTTAAAAAAATTAAAAAAAAAATATATAATTTTCATGGAGGAGATACTTCACGATATCGGGGATTAGATAGTCATTTGTGGTCCTTATATCATAATGATTTAAGAGGATTAAAAGTTACTTTACATGAGGTTGATGATAAATTAGATACAGGCAATGTAGTTTATGTTGAAAAATTGCAATTGAAAAAGACAAATAAATTGCATCAATTAAGATCTATCAATACCGAACTTTGCATAAAATTGGCAAAAAAATTGTTAAATAAGAAAAAAATTAAAACAAAAAAACAAAATAAAATTGGTAGATATTACAGTTTTATGCCTACTGATATTAAAAATTTAATAAATAAAAAATATAAAAAAAAATTAAAAAAAATTTATAGTGATAGTAAATAATCTAAAAAAATTAAAAAAATCTCTTAAGTCAAATAATCTTTCAATTTACTTGTTTCATGGCGTAATAAAGAAAAGAATAAAAAAAAACTCCATTAGAAATTATAATTTAAAACATATTAATGTAATTAAATTTGAAAAATATTTAAAATTTCTATCTAATAATGGTGAAGCTATTACATTAGACGATATAAACAATAAAAATCAGAAATTTAAAAATAAATATGTAGTTACATTTGATGATGGATTTTTCAATAATTTGAAATATGCTTTTCCAATTTTAAAAAAATATAAAATTCCACATATAATTTATTTGACAACAAACTATGTTGATAAGAATTTGATATCTTGGATTGACAGGATAGATATAGCTATAGATAGCTGTAAAGAGAAACAAATATATTCAAAAATTTTTAAAAAAAAATTTAAACTTGGCTCAAAAAAAAATAAGATCATTTTTTTAAATTTTATTAGAAAAAAGTTTAAAATATTAAAAAAAAAAGATTTAAATTCTTTTGCAGAAAAATTGCTCAAAGATTTAAATCTAAAATCTCCTTTATCATCTCAAAGTGATTTAGACAAAAAATTAAGTTGGAAAAATGTTATTCAAATGAGCAATAATAATTTGACTGAATTTGGTGGTCATTCTCATAATCATAATATTTTAGGGCATTTGAGTAAGCAACAATATGTTAATGAAATTAATAAAAGTTTAAATTTTTTAAAAAAAAAAGGTAAAATTAATATTAAGCATTACTCGTATCCCGAAGGTTTTAAGACATCTTTTAACTCAGATATTATTAAATTACTTAAAAAAAAAAATATAAAAACATGTGTTACAACTTTGACAAAAAAACAGAAACAAATATCATTGTTTAAGTTAAATAGATTTTTTGTAATTTAATTTATTATGTGTGGTATTTTAGCCTATATTTCTAATAAACAAATTAATCAAAATAAAATACTGAGAATTAAAAATTTGATGAAAAATCGTGGGCCCGACGATCAATCATATAAAAAAATACAATTTGGAAAAAAAAACTTACATTTATTTCATTCTAGATTATCTATACAAGATTTAAACAAGCGCTCAAATCAACCATATATTTTTAAAGATTATATTCTTATATTTAATGGTGAAATTTATAATTTTAAAGATTTAAAAAATAATTTAAAAAAAAAATTTCACACTTCTTCAGATACAGAGGTAATTCTTTATTACTATTATTTATATAAAGAAAAATGTTTTGAGTTATTTGAAGGAATGTGGTCGATAGTAATTTATGATAGGAAGAAAAAAAAAATTATTGTTTCAAGAGATAGATTTGGTGAAAAACCTCTTTTATTTTATAAAAAAAATGAGGAAATTATAATTTCTTCTCAAATAAGTTTTATCACCGAAATTTTAGACACAAATCAAAAATTTAATAATAATAAAATAAATACCTTTATTCATTGTGGGTATAAATCTTTATTTAAAAATGATGAAACATTCTTTAATAATATTAGTTGGATAGGTAAAGCAACAATAACAAAAATAGACAAAACCCTAAAAGTCACTAATAAAAAATATTGGGAACTTAAAAGAGATAAAATAGTTGAAAAATTTAGTCTTGAAGAACATGTAAATAACACTAAAAAATTATTAATTGATGCAGTTGATTTAAGACTTGTTTCAGATGTACCAATATCACTTAATTTAAGTGGGGGTATAGACTCAGGTGCAATTTGCAGTATAGCCTCAAAAATCTTTGGAAAAAAATTAGAAACTTTTTCTATAATTGACTTAGATGATAGATACGATGAAAGTGATTTAATTAAAGAAACAGCAAAGGATTGTGGTGTTAAAACTAATTTAATAAAACTGAGTAAAAAAATTGATTTTTTTGATATCCTAAAAAAGTCAAATGAATATAATAATTATCCAATATTGACTATTACTGATTTAATTCATAATCATCTATCATACCACGTAAAAAAAAGAGGTTTCAAAGTTTCTTTATCAGGTTCTGGGGCTGATGAAATTTATGGCGGATATTATGATCATTATTTGATGGTTTTAAAAGAATTAAAAGACAATGATCCCAATAAATTTAGAGAATATCTTAAAATATGGAAGCAAAATATTAAACCTAATTTAAGAAACAAATTTTTTAAAAAATATAATTTATTTTTTAAAAACCCTTACTTTAGAGAATATGTTTTTGATAATTTTGATAACAATAAAAAGCATTGTTTAAAAAAAATTAATTATAATTTTAATGAAAAAAAGTATTTTAAATCCATATTAAAAAATAGAATGGCTAATGAACTATTTAACGAAACCGTACCTATATTTACACACCGTGAAGATTTAAATACTATGCAATTTTCAATAGAGAGTAGAGCACCATACCTTGATACAAAACTGGTAGAGTATTTATTTAGTGTAAAAGGAACCCACTTACTTAATGAATGTCAAAATAAATATATTCTTAGAGCTAGTTTGGCTGGAATTTTAAACACAAAGGTATTAAATTTAAAAATGAAATCTGGATTTAATGCATCAATTTTAAATTTATTTAATTTCAAAGATAAAAAAATAAGCAATTTTATAAATCAAGAATCAGAAATATACAGTTTTGTTGATAAACAAAAAATTAAGGAACTAATAAAAAATAAAAATTTGCTTAAAAATAATGGATACAGTAAGTTTCTTTTCTCTTTTTTAAGCTTAAAAATTTTTATGGATCGCTTTAATAAATGAAACTAATTTGGTGTAAAAATTGTCTTCTTCCAAATACAAGACCTAATTTAATAATTGAATCCAATGGAAATTGTTCCGCATGTAATAATTTTTTTAAAAAAAAAAAAATTGATTGGAAAAGAAGAGAAACAGAATTTATTAAACTTGTAAAAAAAATCAAAAATAAAAAATTAAGATATGACTGCGTAATTCCAGTATCAGGCGGTAAGGATAGTACATGGCAAACAATTAAATGTCTAGAATATGGGTTAAATCCATTAGCAGTTACATGGAAATCTCCTCAGCGAACTAAAATAGGACAACTAAATTTAGATAATCTTATTTCATTAGGTGTTGACCATATTGATTGGACAGTAAATCCTTATATTGAAAAAAAATTTACACTTACAAGTTTTAAAAAGTTTGGTTCAGTTGCTATTCCAATGCATTTAGCTTTGTTTAATATACCTAATTTGGTGGCTTCTCATTTCAAAATACCGTATGTAATTTGGGGAGAAAACTCAGCAGTTGAATATGGAAATTTAAAACAAAAAGACAATCAAAAAATTTTAAATAAAAAATGGTTTAAAAATTATGGAGTTACAAATAATACAACAGCGTCAGATTGGGTTTCAAGAAATTTGTCTAAAAAAAAAATGTCAAGTTATTTTGATTATAAATCATATGCTAAAGATAATTATTCTGTAGAATCGATATTTTTAGGTTATTTTTTTGAGTGGGATCCACAAAAAACATATAAAATTTCAAAAAAATTTGGTTTTAAAGCAGGAAATGCGCCTAGAACTGGATATTATAAGTTTGCCGATATAGATGATTATTTTATTTCAATACACCACTGGATTAAGTGGTACAAATTTGGGTTTACAAGGCTTTTTGATAATTTATCGCTTGAGATAAGAAATAAGAGAATTTCAAAAAAAAAGGCTCTAAAAATAATAAAAGCGGATGGGCTAAAAGTGCCAATAAATGATATAAAAAAGTTTTGTAAATATTGCAATATATCAAAAAAAGAGTTTTTTAGAATTGCTGAAAGATTTAGAAATAAAAATATTTGGAAAAAAAGAAAAAAAAAATATTTTATAAAAAATTTTTTAATTCAAGATTGGAAATGGTAAATGAAAATAAAAAAAAAGGAAAGAAAATTTAAAGTTGGTTTAAATAATATCATTTTGAAAGAAGTTGCTAAAATTTATTTAGAAAAAAATGAAATGATTTCCTTTGTTAAAGGAAAATCAGAATATGATATTGTAAAAAAAAATTGGGGCTACTATGCAACACCATCAATTGATAAAAGACTTAGGTTAAATGGTTTTAAAACAGCATTAGTAATAAACCAATATAAAAATTTATATATAATGTTAGTTGAAAAGAATAAACTAAAAGCCTTTAAAAAATATTGTAAAGATGAAAAGCAAAAAAAAATATTATGGTTAGATGAAATCAATAATTATAAAAAATTGTCCAATCTGTAATTTTCATAAATTTACTATACGTTTTAAGTATAAAAAAAAACCATTTTATGAAACAGACTTTGGAATTAATCCTTACAAAAGAAATTATTACGAATGTAAACATTGCAACCATTGGAAATCAGACTTCGTAATATCAGACAAATTTTATAAAGATTTTTATGCAAAGCAAACTTATAAGAACAATTATTTATATAAATTTAATAAAATAATTAGATTAAAAAAAAAATCAGACAATTATTTAAGATCAAATAGAATTTCTAATTTCTTGAAAGAGAGAAATATTAAAAAAAGTACAATCTTAGATGTTGGATCTGGATTAGGAGTATTTCCTTATGAAATGAAAAAAAGAGGCTTTAACATTAGTGCCTTAGATCCAGATAAAAAAATGAGTATTTTTATAAAAAAAAATATAAAAGTGCAGTGTTATCATACAGATTTTATAAATTTTAAAAATAATAAAAAGTTTAATTTAATTACATTTAATAAAGTTTTGGAACACGTTGAGGATCCAAAAAAATTTTTAAACAAAGCAAAACATAATTTATTAAGAAAGAATAATTTTTTATACATTGAAGTTCCAGATACAAACGCTGCAAAAAAAATTTCTAGAAATAGAGAAGAATTTTTTATTGAACATATTAATTCTTTTAGTGTTAAGTCTTTAATTACGCTTTTAGAAAATTGTGATTATGAGATTTTAGAATTTAAAACAATCAAAGAGCCAAGTGGAAAATTAACTATGTATACCTTCGCAAGATTAAGAAGTTAATTGTATATTATGAAATATAATTTTTCACTTTTGATTTCAATTTATAAAAATAATAAACTTAAAGAAGTAAAAGAGTTATTCGAAAGTATTCGTTATCAATCATTTCAGCCAAATGAAATAATAATTATTTTCGACGGGTTTGTTTTACACGATATCAAGGAATTTATTAAAAAAAAAAAATAGTCAAAATTATTCAAAATAAAAAAAATTACGGTCTAGGATATTCACTCAGAAAAGGTGTTTTATTATCAAAGAATAACTTAATATTAAGATGCGATGCTGATGATATAAATTTAAGAGACCGTTTTAAAATTCTATATAAAAAAATAGTTTCCGATAAAAGTCTAGATGTTGTTGGATCTTATCAACTAGAAATTTTAAAAGGTAGAAAGTATTTAAAACGTGTTCCTAAATATCACAACGAAATAAAAAGAATTTTGCCTTATAGAAATTGTATTAATCACCCTACAGTAATATTTAGAAAAAAATCAATAGTTAGGTCTGGAAATTATACAAATGTAGGTATTTTTTTTGACTGTAATAATTTTGAAGATTATTATTTATGGTTAAGAATGTTAAAACATAATTATAAATTTCATAATATTAATAAAATTCTTGTAATTTCAAAAATAAATACAAGTTTTTATAAAAGAAGATGGGGAAAAAATATTCTTAAAAATTACGAGAAATTTTTAAAATTGTCATATAAAAATAATCTCATAAACTATTTTCAACTAATAATTAATTTAGCATTAAGAAAAATATTATACAATTTAAGTTTAAAAAAATTTATTTTTATTTTTAATTTTTTTAGAAATAAAGTTTAATATTTTTGTTTTAAATCCGAGATGTTTTTTCCAATAAGCAAAACATAAAGTTAATGAAAAGATATAAGAAAAGATTAATATATATTCATTTTTATAAATGAGACTAGTTGTAGTTATTATAAAATTTATAAAGAGGAAAAAATTAAATGAATAAAATACAAATTTTTGATTATTTTTATTTTTAATTATAGGTTTTAAAAAAAAATAATCAGAAAGTCTTACCCAGGGCATTTTTCCATTTACAAATTTTTTTGTTAACATTATAGAACAGTCAGTTAATGGGTAAGCATAAATTGCAAAAGCATAGAAATAATATCCTTCAAGACAAATTTCTAAAAATGAAAAACCAATTAAAAAACCCAAGAAAATACTCCCCGCATCTCCCATGTAAATCTTTGCAAAAGGAGCATTAACTATTATAAAACCAACAAGTATTGGTAGAATCATCAGTGCGATATAAGCACTATAAATTGATACATTTGTTAAGTAAGTTAAAGCACAAACTGAGGTAAAAAAATAAATTGATTGTGAAGAGAGAAATCCATCACTTCCGTCAATAAAATTTGTTATATTTAAAATATAGATCCATACAAAAATTAAGATAAAAAATTTTATTTTGATTGGCAAATCAATACTACTGCTATCTAAATTTGTAATTGAAAAGTAAATCGTAATAAGTTGAACTAAAAGTCTAAGTTTTGGATCAATGCTTTTGATGTCATCTAAATAAGATATTATACATAAAACAACAGCTCCAAATATAAATACATACCATCTATTTAAAGTATTTAATAAAATGTCTTTATTTTCAAATGTGATGAGAAAAGTAAAATATAGTAAAAAAATTATTAAGAAAAAAATTCCAAAACCAGTTGGGGTAGGTTTGTAGCCATATTCCAAATTGTTTGTATCAATAAGAAAATTTTTATTTTTACAATAATTAATATATTTTTGAGAAGTAATTAATATTAATATAATAATTATTATCCAATCAATAAAAAAAAAATGTGAAAGATTATTTATGAACATTATTTTTTCTTAATATTAATGAAATTAAGATTAATATAAATACAGCAGCCAATAAAGTAATTAAATATAATATTGAAAGAGAGTTTTTAAAAAAATTAATAGCTATAATAATCAATAAAATATGAGATAAACCTTTAAAAATAATTAAATTATTAAAAAGTTGGAAATTATATTTATAACCTAAATATGGGTATCCATAAATTTTAATAATAGATATTAGAAACCAAATTAGAGAAACTATTTTAATTGGAAAAATAATATTATGATGTTCGGGTTTAAAAAAATTTATTATTATATTTTCTGAAAACATCAATAAAAATAAAAAAACGATAGAAATTAATATAATTGGGACAACGAAGTTAACAGAACTTGTTTTTCCATTTTTATTTTTTGACGAAGTAGTAATTATTACTTCAGGTATTATATTTGTAATAGATAAACCTGCTCTTAAAAATTGTCCACATAAATTCATAATTATTATTTCTTTTATTGGTAGAAAGAAAATAAAAACAAAACTCCAAACAGAAAAAAAATTATTAATTGTAATTTCTGTTAAAAAAAATTTATACCCTGAAGATAAGAATTTAAAAATTTGTTCGATCTTTGAAAATGAAAATTTAATTTTTATTTTATCTTTGAAGGAAATTAAATAATATCCATAAACAGATACCATTCCTATACTTAACCCTTGAAGTAAAATAGGTAATGATGCAGAGTTATTTTTTTCTAACAATAAGAATATTAAAATTATATAAAAAAACCTAGATACAAGAGTGATATATGTTAATTTTTCAGGTCTTTTTGTTACTTGAAAATACCACAGAGGATTAAAGCAACCTGAAATAATTAACAAAATTAAACACAACATTGTGATTTTGCCAATTTTAATTTGTCCTGCCAGAAAAATTATGAATAAAAAAATTAGAATTGTGAATAAAATTATTACTTTTGATGCATTTATTTGTAAAAATACTTTTTTAATTTTATTATTATCCTTAATTACTTTTTCAATTCCAATAATATTAAAACCCCACTCAGTAAAGAGAAAGCTGAACTGAAAAATAAGTAAAGCGATAGAATATTCAGCAAAATTATTAATAGTCAGCTTATTAGCTATAAAAGGAAGAGTAACAATTACAGATAAAAGATTTATAAAGACAATTAAAAATCTATGTGTATAATTTTTTATAATAAGGTTCATTTATTTTATTAATATATAAATTGATAACACTTTAAAATATTAATTATTAGTTGAGAAGATTTTAATGAGATACATACTTGTTACAGGTGGTGCTGGTTATATTGGAAGCACAGTAACCAATTTATTACTTGAAAATAATTACAAAGTGATTGTTGTAGATAATTTATCAACTGGATTTAAGACTTTAATAAATAAAAAATCTAAGTTTTTTAAAATTGATTTAAAAAATTATAAAAAATTAAAACAAATCTTATCAAATTATAAGTTTGATGCAGTTTTTCATTTTGCGGCATCCTTAAGTGTAGAAGAGTCTGAAAAAAAACCTCTAAAATATTTTGACAATAATGTTTTAGGAACTGAAAATATTTTAAAAATTGTTTCAGAGTTTAAAATTAAAAAAGTTATTTTTTCATCGACATGTGCTGTATATGGAAATGTGTTAAAAAAATCTGGTAGAATAAACGAGACATCACACACAATTCCTGAGAGTAACTATGGAAAAACTAAACTTTTGTGCGAAGTCTTAATTAAAAATTATGCTAAAAAATTTAATTTCAATTACGCAATCTTAAGATATTTTAATGTTATTGGTGCCGATATTAATATTAAATCTGGTCAAGTTTCCGGCTCAACTTTATTTAAAAATTTATGCAAAAATATAGTGAAAAAAAAATACAAACTTAATATTTATGGTAATGACTATCAAACTAAGGATGGAACTTGTGTTAGAGATTATATCGATGTTAATGACCTTTCGGAATGTCATTTACTTAGTCTAAAAAAATTATCTTTAGTGAGTAGTAATTTTATTATAAATTGTGGTTATAACAGAGGACATTCAGTAATTGAAATTGTTAAAGCATTTGAACAAGTTATAAAAAAAAAAATAAAAATAAGATTTTTAAAAAGAAGGAAAGGCGATATTGAAAAGATTGTTTCTGAAACATCTTTTTTTAAAAAAGTCTTTCCAAAATGGAAAAGAAAAGTATTTCTTAAAGATAGTATAGCAAATTCATTAAGATGGGAAAAAAAGATCAATGCTAAAAAATTTAAAGATACCATTTAGAGATCTAATTTTTGCTATTTTTCCGATAATAATTTTATCTAGATCTTTTATCATAAATTTTTATTTAATTGGATGTTCTATATACTTTTTATGGAACATTAAAAATTTTAAATATAAATCTGAAATTTTTGAAATTTTTAAATATTTTATATTATTTTATATTTACATTATTATTTCATCTTTTTTATATGGTGACAATTTTAAATCAAATTTAAGTTCTATTGGATTAATAAGATTTGCATTATTCTCATTATTTATCTTTTCAGTAGTTAATCTTAAAAATCTCCACAATATTTTTTTTTTTCAATTAGTGATTGTTTTATTTGTATCACTAGATGGAATAATACAGTTCTATTTTGGAAAAAATATTATTGGATTAGAAGCAATAAATCACGAAGATTATTTTAGGCTTGGAGGATTATTTGGAGATGAGTTGATTTTAGGATCGTTTTTAACTCATATTTCAATTCCGCTTTTTTCTTATTTTTATTTAAGTTTAAATACTTTGAGCACAAATAAAAAATATTTTATTTATATTGCCTTATTTGTAACGTTTTTAGCAATTCTTCTTTCTGGTGAAAGAATGACATTTATAATTTTTTTATTTTTTATTTTTTTATTTCTAATTATAAATTTTAAAAAAAAGGTTATTATTTATTCTACTTTAACAATACTTTTTTCTCTAAGCGTTATTTATTATGCAAACGACAGAGTTCAACAAAGAGTTGATGATTTTTCTACAAATGTTTTAAATTTTAAATCATCAGATCATGGCAAATTATTTGGCACATCAATAAAATTATGGAAAGAAAGACCAATTACAGGGTATGGAATAAAGAATTACAGAGTAATATGTGAAAATAATAAAGAAAATATCTCACCTAAAAATATTAATTATCTATGCTCTACACATCCTCATAACACCAATTTAGAAATACTTGTTGAAACTGGCTTGATAGGAATAATTGTTTTTTATTTTTTTTTAATTAACATTGTAGTTTTTGTGTCTAAAAATAAGAAATATTTGGACAAATATAGTAAAAGTTTTATTTTTGGATCCATGTTTATTGTATTGATATATTTCTGGCCAATTAGGAGTACTGGTAGTTTTTTTTCAACCTTTAATAGTATTTTTTTTTGGTATAATTTAGGTATTTTATTATTAATAACAAAAAAAAATCATTTTGAAAAATAATATTATAATTCAAGATTTGAAAGAAATAATTTCTTTTAAAAAAGTTATTTGGAAAAAGTTTGAGGGATCAAATTTTTTAATTTCTGGTGGTCAAGGAATGTTGGGATTATACATTGTTTATACCCTTATTTTTTTGAATAATAATGTATTTAAAAAAAAAAGTTAATATTTACTTAATTATCAGAGGAAAATTAAATAATAAAATTAAACAACTAGGTAGAAACAATAGAGTAAAGATTATAAGAACAGATCTAAGAGAATTTAAAAGATTTGATAAAAAAGTTGATTATATTATTCATGCAGCGTCTAACGCTAGACCAAATAAATATATAGATAATCCCATTGATACACTTGATACAAATTATAATGGAACTTACAATTTACTTAAACTTTCTTTGAAAAAAAAAATAAAATCATTTTTATTTTTAAGTTCTGGTGATGTTTATGGAAATGTAGAAAAAAAATTTATTTCAGAAAATGAATTAGGTTATATTGACTTGTTATCTAAAAGAGCTTGTTATTCTGAAGCAAAGCGAATTGGTGAAACATTGTGCTATAATTTTCATCTGAAGTATAGACTGCCTATTAAAATAGTTAGATTATTTCATACTTATGGACCTACACTTAACTTAAAAGATGAGAGAATATTTTCGAGCATTGTTAAAGATTTAAAAAATAAAAAAAAAATTGTTATTAATTCAAGTGGTGAAGAGAAAAGGTCATTTTGCTACATTACAGATGCTATTATTGGCTTTTTTTTGATTTTGCAAAAAGGTAAAGATGGAAATGCTTACAATTTAGCAAATAATAAGGAAAATATTAAAATAATTGATCTTGCTAAAATTATTTCAAAAATACCTAATTATCCAATTAAAATTATTGTAAAGGGTAAAAAAAAATATCTTCATCAAACATCATATACTAATCACTATAAACCTTTAGTAACAAAGCTAAGAAAACTTGGTTGGGCTGAAAAAGTTAACTTAAAAGACGGTTTTTCAAGAATAATAAAATATTTATATGAATAGCACTAATTTAAAAAAGATTTTTATAAAAAAAAAAATAAGTAAATCACAATATATAAATAAGATGTTTAATAATTATTTAATTATAGAAAATATTAAAAAACTTTTAAAAAATGACGGCATAAACAAAATATCTATTAATAATAAAGAAATAATTTTCAATTATCAAAATAAATTCCATTTTGTTATGGATAAATTAGATAAGAGAGCTTTTCCAATCGAGTTCATGAATTTCGGAAATTATGAGAAGGACTGTGTGAATTTTTTTAAAAAAATTATTAAAAATCAAAAAGTAGTTTTTGATGTGGGTGCAAATATAGGTTTTTATTCAATGTTATTTGAGAAAACAAATCCCAAAATAGAAATTTTTTCCTTTGAACCTGTTAGAGAAACTTTTTTAAAATTAAAAAAAAATATTAAGTATAATAATTTCAAAACTAAAATTTATAATTTTGGTTTTCATGAAAAAAAATCAATAAAAAATATTTTTTTCGATAAATTAAATTCAGCAGCAGCATCACTTAAAAATACCCAGGGTACTAAAAAAAGAACTAAAATAAAATTGAATACAATAGATTATTTTACATCAAAAAAAAAATTTTTAAGATTGGATTTTGTTAAATGTGATGTTGAAGGAGCAGAGTATTTTGTTATTAAAGGAGCACAAAAAACAATAAGAAAATTTAAACCCATACTTTTTTTTGAAATATTAAGAAAATTCTGTAAATTTTACAATTATTCTCCTAATGAAATTTTATTTAATTTAAAATCGCATGGCTATCATTGTTATGAAATTAAAACTGATTACATAAAAAAAATAAATAAAATTACAGATAAAACTGTATCAACAAATTTTCTTTTTCTTCATTCTTTAAAACATATGGAATTAATAAAAAAATTTTCCAAGTAAATGTTATTTTAAATATGGATACATATTATCCAAAGGTTGTGCTACTAATTTATTTTTTATAAGTTTAGATTTAATAGATGGAATTATTTCATGATCATGCATTGCGAAACAATCAAATATAGCTGGTGATTTTTTTTTATTTTCATTTTTAAAATTTTTAGTTAATTCTCCTTTTGTTTTGCATTTGTAATATTTTATTTTGAAAAAATTTGCTATTTCTTTAATTTTTGGAATCAATAAACCTGCATTTTTATCTGTACCATAATTTTTCCCTCCAAAAAATTCTCTTTGGGAATTTCTAATAGACATATAACCATTATTATTGATAATAAATATTTTAATATTAAAGGCATTATTTTTTATGTTAGAAAGTTCGTGTAAATTTGTCATAAGTGAACCATCTCCAGTTACGCAGTAAATATTTTTATTTATATTAGCAGCTACCCCTGATGAGGCAGGTATAGCGTAACCCATTTGTCCATGCGACCCTGGTATTATATATTTTTGATTTTGCTTTATTCTAAAACATTGACCCATAATGTAATAGGCTGCGCCTGCATCAGAAATTATTGTGCTTTTTTGTGGAATTAATTTACTTATATGGTCAACTATATCATAATAATTTAACTTCTCTTTACTTCTCTTATGCGGCTCTAATATAACTTGGTATTTAACTTTCCATTTCAAACATTGTTTTTTCCATAAATCATATTTATTATAAATTTTGATTTTTGAAATATCGCTAACTGCATTTTTAAGATTATTTTTAATTTTCAAATTTACCATCGTATTTTTTTTAAGAACACTTGGATCGGGATCAATTTGTATTTTGTAGGAATTTGGAGAAAATTTTTCGTGCTCCCATCCTATTGTTTGTGAGTGAAGGCTAGAACCTAAAATAATTAATAAATCTGAATTTTGAACAGCTAAATTGCCAGCTCGATCACCTTTTGGTCCCGTATGTCCTATAAAAAATTGGTTATCATAATTAATTATACTTTTAGCAAATTGAGTAGTTACTAATGGAATTTTTAATTTATTTACAAGTTTTTTTATTTTTAGCTCTAATTGATCTACATTTAATCCGTTACCAAGTAGCAAAAGAGGTTTTTTAGATTTGTTAATTTTTTTTTCTATACGTTGAATATCTATTTTTTGATAATGTATTTTGTTTGGTTTATAACTTTTGAGTTTCAAAGAATTTATCTTTGTCGATTGAATATCTAATGGAATTTCCAAATAAACAGGTCCAGGTCTACCTTCTTTAGCCATATAAAAGGCCTTATCGAGATAATATTTAATTGAATTCGCATTTGTTATTTGTTTTCTAAATTTTGTAATTGGTTTTAAAATTTCAATTGCATTTGCCTCAAATGTTCCACTTTGTCTTAAGTTTTTTATTTTTGAAAATTGAATAGTTTCTTTTGATTTAGATTGACCTGCAATAATAATTATTGGAGTACTATCTTGCCATGCAGACAGAATGCCTGTAACACAATTAGTGATACCTGGTCCACTTGTAGCAAAACAAACTTGGGGTTTACCAGATGATCTTGCATATGCATCAGTAGCAAAAATAGAAGCTTGTTCATGATGATTAAAAAATAATTTAATTTTTGATTTATTTAAAGCGTCGGTTAAAAACATCATTCCTCCACCAGTTACTAGAAAAGTTTTTTTAATTTTTTTTTCTAAGTATTTAGATATAAACTCTGATGTATTCATTAAATTTAATTAATTTTTTGTGTTGCTTTCACAATTAAATTTGTATCAACATCCTTAAGTATAAATTTAATATTAAACTTTTTACATAGTTTTTTACTATTTTCATCTAGGTCCATTAAACCGATTTCTATATTATTTTTTTTACACTTTTTAATATTTTCATTTATAATTTTTTGTATCTTTAAATCTGTAACTTTTAAATTTAAATCTTTAGATAAATCAAAAATACCAAAGTAAATTACATCAATTCCTGGTAAGGATATGATACTTTCTAAATTTTCTATCCCTCTTTTACTTTCAATCATTATTATTTTTAAAATTTTTTTTTTTAAAATTTTATTTTTATTTATGTTGTAACTATTAAATCTAGTGAATGGATTAAATCCTCTCGTACCATTTGGAGTAAAAGAGCAACTTTGAATACATTTTCTTGCTTCTTCCACAGTCTCTATTCTTGGAAATATTATACCATCACACCCTGAATCTAATGCTGCTTGTATATTCCCTTTTTCATCAATAGGTATTCGAGCAATACCAAGTGTATTATTATTTTGACAATAGGATAGTGCTTTTTCAATATCCTTTTTGTTAAAATTTCCATGCTCCATATCAAAAATTATGAAGTCAAAGTTAGATTGTGAAAAAATTTCTATTACATTCTGATTATTAATAATTGACCAAATACCCTTAATTTTTTTCATTTTTTAAATTAATTAATATGTTCATTAATAGATCTTCTTGTCCTGCTACTAATTTTTTTTTACCAACAACTTTACAAGCTTCAATTTTATCTAATTTCATAGTATCACAAAATTTCTTAATATGAGACGAAAATCCAGAAAATAAACCATATCTTGCTGTTAATATATTTATTGTTTCACTAAAAACGTCTTCATGATTAATTTTATTTTTTAATAAAATTTTTGGAAAAATATCAGACATTTTGTAAATATTTTCTAAATTTAATTTTGAAATTAATTTTTTCTGATCTAAAACAGTCAAAAAAGTTTCTAATTGAGTATTACCTGCCCCAGCTCCAAATCCTCTGATAGATAAATCTACTATACTGCATCCATTTTGGACTGCTGTTAATGTATTGGCTACAGCAAAACCAAGATTATTATGTGCATGTATACCCGTTTCTAAATTAAATTTTTTTAAATTCCTAAATATTTCTTTTATTTCTTCGGGGTATAAGCAACCTGCTGAGTCCATTATTATAATTTTCTTTAAACCAATTTTTTTTAAAAATTTTATTTTTTCCATATAAATTTTTTTTGATTTGATTAAATGAAACATCATTAATACACCCCAAACTTCAGTATTATTTTTCTTACAATATTCTACTTGTTTTTCTATAATATCAATTTCAGTTGAATTACATCCCACTCTTACAATATCAACCCCATGATCAATTGCTATTTTTAAATCACTAATTTTAGAAAAGCCCGGTATACTATGAACAGATAATTTGCTTTTTTTCAGTTTTTTTCGTGCAGTTTTTAACATCTTACTGTCAGAGATTACAGATCTGCCTATAGCTAATGAGGATGCACCTAGACCATTACCATGACCAACTTCAACTACGTCCATATTATTATTTTCTGCTAGATCGCAATATTTTTGAATAATCTTAGATGACAATGAATGATTTACAGCGTGGTTACCATCTCTTAATGTTACATCACTAATTATAATTTTTTTCATATATAAGTTTACTTAAGTAAGTTGCTGCGGATGTAATTATATCAAGATTACCCGCGTAAGATGGTAAATAATCCCCTATACCGATTACCCTAACTGTTACTCTAAATACATTTTCATGCTTTGTTTTAAAAAATTTTGCATTATATCCAGGAATATATTTTTTTATCTTTTTATTAACCGTTTGTATTGATTGTTTTATTAATTTCATTTTTTTTGGGCCAATATTTTTTGATGTTTCAAAAAATATTGAGTTCATCATATTTACAGGTGGAACACTTGGATTTAGATTAATAATAACTTTTGCTTTATTAATCTTAGCCAGTTCTTTGATTGCTTTTTCTGTATTATTTATATAGTCATCAATATTATCTCTAGTAGCTTTTCCGGCACTACTAGAGGAAATACTAGAAATTAATTCTACATATTTAAGATCTTTAATTTTTTTTTTAATCTCTAAAATAAGAGGAATTGAGCTTTGTCCACCACATGTAATTAAATTGAAATCATTATTTTTAAGATCTTTGAAGTAATAAGGTATAGTAAATTTTCCAATATTAGATGGTGTTAAATTAAAATAAAATATTTTTTTTTTATTTTTCTTAAATAATTTGAAATTCACGTAACTTGAAGATGCCGAAGTAGCGTCAAAAATAACACAATTTTTATCATTAATTTTATTAATATTTTTTTTTAACCCACCTGACCAAATGGTAATTTTATTTTTTTTACAGTACTTTGCGCCAATTGAGTTATGTTTTTTGTTAACAACTACAATTTTGTCAAATAAATTAAGCTTTTTACATTTAATAAAAAGATCCAGGCCAATTTTACCAGCACCCAAAATATAAGAATTCATTTTTATAAGTTAATTTTTTAATTTTAGTAGTAATCTGTATATATCAATTAAAATTAATTTAAAGTGTATTATACTCAATTCACAAATTCTGTAAAAAAAAATATAAAACTTTCAATAGTAATCCCTTCATTCAATAGAGATGATCATTTAAAAATTTTACTTAAGGAATTATCAAAAAACAAAAAAAAAAATTTTGAAATAATAATTTTACATAATAATCCAAAACAATTTTTAGATAAAAAATTTTTTGATAAAAATCTTAAAAATATAAACTACGAATATTATGTTACAAAAAAAAAAAAATTAAAGCCACAACAAACGTTCTAAATTCTTTTAAATTTGGAAAAGCACGATTTATTTACGTTGTTGGAGACTCAAAATTACCTGCAAAAAATTTTATAGATAATATTGAAGAAAATATAAAAAAAAACCCAAAAGTAAAACTCTTGTTTTATAAAAATAAGTCAAAATTAAATAAGGATATCATTATCAGAAGCTATAATGATTTGGATAATTATAAAATATTTTTAGGAGATTTTATATTAATAGGAAATTTTGTAATATCTAGAACAATAACAAAAAAATTTTTTTTAATAGCAAAAAAATATCGACCTAGTTTAGTTCCACAATTAATTTTTTTTATTAAATCGCTAATGTATCAAGAAGAAATTTTATTAAGCAGTAAAATACTTATAAGAAAGTTTCTAACAAAATCAAAAAATATAGATCCTGACAATAATTTACAATTAATAGATTTTTGGGTGAATTCACCAATGATTTTAAGAATAGTACGTAATGAAAAATTTAGATCAATTATTAGTAAAAAAATTTATGAAGTTGACGATAAATTGCTGAGATTCTGTAAATTTTTATTAAAGAAAATACTTATAGAAAAAGTTGACATAGGTGAAAAATTAGATTTTTTTAAATATAGGTTCCGTTATAGTTTTAAGTATCTTTTAGAGGTGCTTTGCATTTATCCCATAAAATTTTTAAATTTAATTTTAAGGAAAATGAGATATTTTAAATAGTTTAAATATGTCTACAAACATAGCTATAAAAAAATACTTAAAAAAAATTGTTGAAAATATTTATATCATTTCTTTTTGTACAATTTTTTTATTTTTATTATTTGTCTCACTTATATCATACTATAAACAAATAAATAATCTATCGTACTTAGAATTTACAATAAAATATCCGTCAAATAGTAAACTTAATTTTCAAAATAAAAATAAATTTGAAAAATTTAAATTAGAAAATAAAGTTGATTTACAATTTAGTGAATTATTTTTCTATCAGGGAAGTCGATCATTAAATGAAAAAATAAAAAGATTAGAAAAAAAAATCTATACAGTTAAAAATCCGAAAAAAAATAATCAAAGTGCTATAATTAATTATCAGAAAGCTCTATTAATTTACAAAGATACTTTTTCTATAAAAATTTTTCCTCCATCAAAAAATATAGAAAAATATAAATCTGATGTCTTAAAATATATTAATTATATATATGATAAAGATTGTAAAATCTTATTAGATATAAAATCTGAATTACCACAAAAAAATTATTATTTTGATGAAGAAATTGAGTTAGTTTTTAAAAAATATAACCAGCAAAATATGTTAATAGGATTTAAAAATTTCAAAGTTTCAAATAAAGTTAATGATATTCCATTTCAAATTTTTAAAGATTTAAACCCAAAAGATATACATATTGAGTATAAGAATAATGAGGAAGTTTTAAGAATACTTAATGATTTTTTATTTGTTTTAGGTAACTTTAATTTCAAAAATTTTAACAACATTGAGGAAATCAAATCTTTTTTACAAAAAAATGAAAAAAAAATTATTCAAGAATATGGAAATTATAATTTTATAGGTACTTTCAAAAAAAACTATTTTAATATTTTAGAGGAAATTAAATATTTGAACGAAAATAAATCCAAAACAAAAAATTATTATTGGTATATCTTAAAATATCAGCTAATTGACGAATTTATGTATGAGTATAACAAGTATTTAAATAATTTTGCAAAAGAAATTAATAAAAGTAATTTTGAGAAGATTTTTAATGAAAAAAAAGGTTTTTATTCACAAAATGATTTTACTAAATCTGAAATGTTAGCTTTAAATTTATATTGGTTAGATATAGTTAAGCAAAGTTTAGTAAAAACGATAAAACAGGAATATAAAAAATTAAGAAAACGAAATAATTTTATAAAATATTATTTCGAATATAACAAATTAGCAGTTCAAAGTTTTTATAAAAATTATTGCTATAATGAAATAATTTTTGTAGATACAAACAAAAGTATTGATAGAAATTTTGAGAAACAAAATACCAATATAATTATATACTTATTTTGTTTTATAATTTCACTTTGTGTTGTATTAATTTTTTTTAATATTAAAATATACAATAAAAAGAAGTAAATTGTTTTCAATCATTAAAGATTCTGCAGAATTACTAAAACTAGTTAATATTTATAAAAGTAAAAAGTTCATTTTTCTAGTTTTTTTAGGATTTTTTAACTTTATATTTGAACTTGGAAGTATAGGTTCCGTTATTCCTTTTATTTCAATGTTAATCAATCCACAAGAGTTTTATGAAATTCAATATGTTTATGAAATTTCAAAAAAAGTTGGGATCCAATCTCCATCTGAATTATTAAAAATTATTACAGTAATTTTTATATTTTTTATTATCTTTGCAGGAATTTCAAAATTAGCATTTCTTTATTTGTCAAATAAGGTTGCTTACGATTTTAGTTCAGAAGTTGCATCAAAGATTTATAGCAATGTCTTGAGACAAAATTATTCTTATCATTTGGCAAATAGTTTGAATGATTTAACAAGTATGATTACACAAAAAGCAAGAGAGTCTAATCAAATTATTATTTCTTTAGTAAATATTATTAATTCTATAGTTATAATTTTTCCAATATTAGGTATTTTTACCTTTTTTTATCCAAAGGTATCATTTTTTAGTGTTGGTTTTTTTATAATTTTGTATCTAGTTTTTGGTTTATTCTCAAAAAAAAAAATTTTATCAAATAGTGAAATAATTTTTAAAAATCAGAATAAAATAGTAAAATTTTTAAATGACTCAGTGAATAGTATTAGAGATTTAATTTTATCCGATAAAATAGATATTTATATTCAATCTTTTAAATCAACTATTTTTAAAAGTGGAAATAAAGTTGCTTCAAATTCTTTACTCACTTTGTCTCCTAGATACTTTGTAGAAACATTTTCCATGTTAATTCTTACACTTTTTCTCTCATTTTATTTTTTTAGCAAGGGTAATATTATATCTATTATCCCAATAATTAGTGCAATTGTCTTGGGCGCACAAAGGTTATTGCCTATTATTAATAATCTTTATGTAGGATGGTCAGTAATAGCTAGTCAGCACCCAAATTGCAGAGAGATGAAAAAGTTAATTACTTTAGAAAGTAAAAAACTAATTAATGAAGATAAATTTTTAAATTTCAATAAATCTATTAATATAAAAAGTTTGTCTTTTTCGTATGAGGCAAAAAAAAACGATAATGTTCTTGACGAGGTAAACATTGAAATTAAAAAAAATAGTGTTGTGGCTATTTTGGGCAAGACTGGGACAGGTAAATCTACGTTTTTAGATATTTTGATGTTTTTTTTGACACCTACTAAAGGAGAAATTTTTGTTGATAACACAAAATTAGATTTCTTAAATCGTAAGTCTTGGCAAAGAAAAATTTCGTACGTGCCACAAAATATTTTTTTAATTGATGATACTATAAAAAAAAATATTACACTTGAGTTTAACGAAAAAAATATAAATTATGACAGACTACAAAAAGCTGTTGAGGTAGCACAATTAGAAAAATTTGTTGCTAATTTAGAACTCAAGCTTGATACTTACATAGGTGAAAATGGCGTTCGTCTCTCCGGTGGACAAAAACAACGTATAGCTATTGCTAGAGCATTATATAGGAATTCAGAAATACTAATTTTTGACGAGGCTACCAGTGCACTAGATGATGAGACAACCGCTGAATTAATTTCATCAATCATTGATTTTAAATCTACGGTAACTATAATATTTGTTACTCACAGGTTATCTTCAATTGAAAAAAAATGTGATACGATTTACAAACTAGAAAATAAAACTTTAGTTAAAGTGGAAAGATAATTATATGAAAGTTGTAATTCTCGCTGGTGGAAAAGGAACCAGAATATTTGAAGAGACAAAAATTAAGCCAAAACCTTTAATAGAAATTGGTAATTTGCCTATATTAGTGCATATAATGAAAATCTATAGTCATTATGGTTTTAAAGACTTTATTATTTGTGGAGGCTACAAAGTTAATCTAATAAAAAATTATTTTTTAAATTTACATTATAATTTTTCTGACTTGGAGATCGATTTTAAAAACAATTCTATAAATTTAATAAATAAAAAAAAAACTATTCCTGATTGGAATGTAAAAGTTATTGATACAGGAGCAGAAACACTCACGGGTGGAAGATTAAAAAAAATACAAAAATATTTTGGCAAGAATGAAGATTTTTTTATGACATACGGTGATGGTGTATCTGATATAAATTTAAAAAATTTATTAAAATTTCATAAAAAAAATAATAAACAAGCAACCATGTCAGTTTTTCGTCCAACTGGTCAATTTGGTAGAGTTAATTTTAATCAGGCCAAAACAATAAATAAATTTGTTGAAAAACCAAAAAAAGGGGACTTTTGGATAAACATAGGTTTTTTTGTTCTTAACAGTCAAATTTTTAATTTTATAAAAGGTAGTAACGATATTTTTGAGGATAGGGTTATGCAGGCTTTAATTAAGAAAAAGCAATTATCAGCTTATAATCACAAGTCTTTTTGGAAATCCATGGATAGTATGAGTGACAAATTATATTTAGAAAAATTGTGGAATTCAAAAGCGCCATGGAAAATCTGGAATGATTAGCAAAAATTTTTGGAAAAATAAAAGAGTCTTCATCACAGGACATACAGGTTTTAAAGGATCTTGGTTAGTTGCTTTATTAAGCGAGCTAGACTCAGAATTGTATGGATACTCTCTTAAACCTGAAAATAAAAGTATGTTTAGACAATTAAATCTTAAAAAATTATTAAAAAAAAATTATTATGGTGATATCACTGATTATTCTAATTTAAAAAAAAAAATTAAAATTTCAAAACCAGAAATTGTAATTCATCTTGCAGCTCAATCCCTAGTAAAGAAATCTTTCAAATTACCTATCCCAACTTATAGAGCAAATCTAATGGGTACGTTAAATTTACTAAACATTTGTAAGGACGAAAATGTCAAATCAATTTTAATAGTAACATCAGATAAAGTTTATAAAAATGATAATGAAAACAAAAATAATAAAAAATTCTTTACTGAAAATGATGAGCTTGGCGGAAATGATATCTATAGTAGTAGTAAGGCATGTGTGGAAATAATGACAAAAGCATTTGAAAAAAATTTTTATAAAAATACTAAATCACCTTTTTTGGCTACAGTCAGATCTGGAAATGTAATAGGTGGAGGTGATTGGTCAGAGGATAGATTAATTCCAGATATTATGAATTCTTTTATTAATAAAAAGACTTTATATGTTAGAAATAAATTTTCTGTAAGACCATGGCAATATGTTTTAGATGTATTATTTGGATATTTGTTAATTGCAGAAAGTTTGTATAAAAAAAAAACTATTAGTAAAGGTTCTTGGAATATTGCACCAGATAAGGGGAATATAAAAGTTATTGATATAATTAATTTTTTCAAGAAGAAAATGAAACTAAAGGTCGTATTTAAAAAAAGTAATTTTCATGAAGCAAATGTTCTCAACTTATCTTCAAAAAAAATAAAAAAAATTTTTAAGTGGAAAAATTTCTCTAATATTGACATATCATTAAATCAGACTTGTGACTGGTATTTTACATTTATAAATGATAAAAAAAATCTTAAGAAAATAACAAAACTGCAAATAAATAATTATCTTAAAAAAATTTAAATTAATGTTAATTAAAAAATTAGCAATCAATTGCAATTAGTAAAATTGAAAATAAATAGGCATAAAATTGATTTCAATTATAGTAACTAATTATAATAAAGAAAAATATATAGAAAGATGTCTTAATTCTATAAAAAATCAAATTTATAAAAAATTTGAGGTTCTTATAATTGATGACGACTCAACTGACAGAAGTCATACCATAATTTCAAAATTTATAACCGATAAAAGATTCAAATACATAAAAACTAAAAAATTAGGTAATTCGTTTTCTAAAAATTTCGGGGCAAAACTTGCTAACAGGAATTTCATAACTTTTCTTGATTCTGATGATTTTTGGGAAAAAAATTTTCTTCTGGAGGTTATTAATTTAACAAAAAAATATCCATCAGCTGGCGCATATATAACAGGATATAGAAGAATTTACAGTAGTCATTCAGATAAAGTTAAATACTCTTATAATAAAAAAACTGGAATTGTACTTGATTATTTCAAAAGGAGATTGGATCCTGACTCATGGGGAATTCATACTTCTTCAATAGTTTTCAGAAAAAATAAATTTGATACTACAGATGGTTTTCCTACTCTTATTTTTTCTAACATTAAAAAAGAATTTTTTATGATTGATAAAAATTTTCAAAAATTATTTGAACTTCAATTTAAAAACTTTAATATAAAAAAAAATCCTGATAAAAATAGAAATATTAAAAAATGCGATAAGTATTTAAAATCTAATCTTAAAGAGTATTTGAATTACAAAATATTATTTGTACTTAATGGTGAGGATCAATATTTACACGATAAATTTTATTTAGAAAACAAAATAGCCTTTTCAAACAAAATTTTATCAAATTGGGATGGTACGATATTAAATCAATCAACTAAATATTTTGGAGAAAAAAAATTTTTACCACATTTATTGATGCTAACCAAAAAAATTGAAACAAACAAAAAACTTGTTAGGGATAAAAGTTTATTAAATTATATTTATTATATAATTATGAGCTCAGGTAGCAGAATTAATCTACAATTTTTTTTAAATTATAATTTAAGTTATTTTGTCAGTTCTTATAAAATTTTTTATAAAAAAATAATTTTATTTAAATACAAATATAAGTTTTCACGATTTAAACAACGTTATCTAAGTTTTTTGAATGTATAAATTCCTAGACCATAGTCTAAATTTTTAGTCATTATTTTGCTTAATTTTGTATTTTTAAATATTTCACCCTCATCATTTATAAAATCAAAATTAATTAGTTTTAGGTCATTTTCTATCCATTTTAAAACTTCGGATTTCTCAAAAGTTCTATGGGCATTAAAGTGAACTTTTGTTTTTTCTGACAAAGGAAAGGATAAATATAATTTACCATTTTTTTTTAAAATTTTTTTTAAGTTATTAAAAGCTTTTATATGACCCTCAGGATCTATTTCATCACCATATCTTCCCAAACCAATGTGTTCAATGGTATGAAGGCATGAAACACTATCGGAGTAGTTAAAATATTTTTTATTTAATTTTGTAATATCTGCTCTTTTAAATCTTATATTTTCAAAAAAAATTTTATTTTTTCTTATGTCAAAAATTTCAATTTTTCTAAACGAAGCTACATTCGAAACGAACCCATCTATTCTTGATCCAATGTCTACATGTTTATTTGGATTGTTTTTATTTATATAACTTGCAACTAACAAATCTTGATTAAAATAATGACTATTATTTTGTATTATATCACTTTTGTCTGAGCTTAATTTGTGCTCATTAATAATAGGATATAGCTTATTAACCTTGCCACCTTTTTTTTTATATTCAAGATAATCAAATATAAATTTTTTAACATAAATTAATTTTGTAAGAGCTTTTAAGTTAAAACCAAACCATAGCATTATTTGATTAATTTTTTTTAATAATTTATTCATAATTGATTACACTAATAATTAATCTATACTGATAAAATAATGCATAAATATCTTGCAAAAGAAAGAACTGATTGTTTTATTATTTGGAACCATGGTCTAAAGTTTTTGGATGATATATATGATTTTATTTCAAATTCACAAGATATAAAAATTATTTTAACAAAATATATTCAAGTGAATAATATAAAAAAATTTATAAAAGAAATTTATAAGTTTGATAATTCACCCTTACATCATATTAAAAATAAAACAAAATATTTAAGCGAATTGAAAAATCATGACGTATATTGCATATTTGTCAGAAATAAAAATGTAAATGAGGTATGGACAAATAATTATCAATTAGAATGTTTGAATATTAAAACAATTAAAAATAAATTGAGACAACTCTATAATCCAAAGATAAATAATGAAGTAACTCACAACCATATTGTACATGGCACAAACTCAGAAAATGAAGTTATTCATTTATTAAAAAAAATTAAATTTGATAAAAAAACAATAGAAAATATCATTAATTTTCAAGATAACATTTTAGACTTAGATTATAATTTAATATCTAATAAAAACTTTGTTTTAAGAAAAGTTGAAATTTCAAAATTATATGGTTCGGAATTTATAAATGAAAAAAAAATAGAAAAAAAATTAGTTCCACTTAAAGAAACGACAATACATGCTGCATATAATGATAAAGAAAAATATCAAAATTATATATTAAAGAATAAATTTTCTTTAGTTAAACAATATTATTCATATTCAAAATTTGAAAGATTGAAAAAAAATATAAAATTAAATGATTTTTCTTTACAAAATTTTATAGTTATTAAAAAATTTGATAATGACAAATATATTGTCCTAGACGGATTGCATAGATCAATCATAGAAATGAATGAAAATAAGAGAGATATTTTAGCATGCCAAATATTAGATTAATTTTAGAAAATGTAATTAAAAAAATTGAGAATTTGGATTACGTTTTTATAAAATTACGAGATGGTTTTCCTGAGCTTAAAAATGGAGAGGATATAGATATTTTTACTACTCAAAGAAAATCTATTGTTGATAGTATTTTAATTGTATTAAAAAAGGAAATTTTAGACTCATCACTTTCTATACAAATTAAAAATAAAATATCAAAAGATGTTATTATTTTTAAAAAAAATAATGAAGTTTTATTAAAATTTGAAATATATTTTTCGCTTTCTGAATTAAAAAATTTGAGTGTAAAAGATTCTTTAATTTCAAATGCAGTTTATCAATTTAATACTAAGTATATTAACAAAAAAATATTATATAAAATTCCAAATGATATTTATGAATGTTTGATTAGGTATATAGATTTTTCAGAAAATTTTTTATACAATCCAGACAAAAAAAGACATTTAGATTATTTAGAAAAATTAATTAAAGATAAAAAAGTTGATGAGCTAGAATTTTCTAAAAAACTTTACTATTTTGTCAGTTTTTTAAACAATAATTCATTTGAAAAGAAAAATTATATTTTAGAAAAAATATACATTGTAGTTAATACAATAAAAACAATTATTAGTTATTATAAAAATAATGGTTTAATTTCTCTAATAAAAAAAATAAAAAGCAGATTTTAATATGCTTAAAATTTGGCAGAATATTTTTAGAGAAAAATATTGGGCACATAATTATGCTTTTAAAAGAAGAAAAAAAGAGTTTTTAATAACTAAAATAACTAAGTTTATTTTTGTTATATACAATATTCATTTAAAATATCTTTTATTTAAATTTATAAATCTAAAAAAAAAAACACTTTTATTTATACATACACCAAAGTGCGGCGGTACATCTGTCTCTCATTCAATGAAAAATCAGAAGTTTTTTTTTAATTTAAGTCATTCTGTTATAAGAAAAAATTTTTCAGATAAAACAATACCAATAGGTTTAATTGGAAAAAATATAAATAAAAATAAAAATAATTTGTTTTTTTCAACAGTTAGAAATCCATTTTTCTTATTAAGATCGTATTATCATCATGTTTTAACAAGAAATATTAATACAAATCATTACGATTATGAATCTGCAACCAAAGGATTTGAGTATTTTATAGAAAATATTATGAATCGAGATAATGCTTGGCCTTCAAGGAAATTTTTATTTCCAGTTTTATTTAATGATGACTCTGATCTGGTGTGTGATTATATATTTAGGATAGAGAATTTTAATAATGAAATTAATTTAGTTAAAGACATACAAATTAAAAAAATCGAGTTAATAAATGTTTCTAAGCATAAAGAAGAAAATCTAAAATATTATTTTAGTGATAAACTTATTACTGAAGTGAAAAGTGTTTATAGGAGAGAATTTGCTATGTTTGGATATAATAATTTTTCATTTGATAAAAAAGACAAAAAACAATTATTAGGAGATACAAGAAACTTTAAAATAAAATATAATTATCAAGAAGATAAAATAATAAACTTTTAAATTATTTTAATCTCTCAATTATGAAAAAAAAAAATTATTGTTACTTTTAGTGGAGGTTTAGGAAATCAATTATATCAATATATTTTTGCTAAAATAGCATCTATCGAGCTTGGTGCAGAGCTATATTTTGATATAAAAACTGGTTTTTATCGAGATAATTATAAAAGAAAATTTGAACTTAATTTTTTAGAATTAAATAGTAATAAAATAAGTCTTTTAGATTATCTAAAATTATTTTTTTATAGAATTTTTTTTAAATCAAAAACTCAAAAAATTTTTCATGAAAAATTTTTTAGTGTATTCATGAATGATTTAAATATAAGAAATTTCATAGAAGATATTAAATATCCTAATTTTAAATGTTTATTTATTTCTGGTTATTGGCAATCATATAAATATTTTAGGAATAATTATTCAATAATATTTGATAATATCGTTTTACCGATGCCTAATGAAAATAAATATTTAAAAATTTATGATAAAATAAAGTCTTGCAAGAATTCTGTAGCTATTGGCTTTAGATTATATGAAGAAACTAAAGATCCGTCTCTACAAGCAAGAGATGGTCAGCTAAAAACTATTGATGAAATAAATGACTGCATAAAAAAAATAGAAAAAAAACATAATAATTGTGAGTATTTTATATTTTCTACAATATTTCATGATGACTTGAAAAAAATAAATATAAAGGATAAAGAAAAAATTAACTTCATAATTTCCGAAGAAGGATATGATTGCCCTGTTTCTAAGTTGTGGCTTCTTTCTCAGAATAGACATTTTATTTTTAATAACAGCACTTTCTATTGGTGGGGTGCTTTTTTAAGTCAAAAAAATTTTTTAATTAAAAATATAAACCAAGAGATTTTTGCTTCAGATAATTTTAAAAATAAAGACTCAATACCACCAGAATGGAGTCATTTTTGAAAAAAAAAATTATATTTATACTAAAGGGAGGTTTGGGAAATCAGCTGTTTCAATATTTTCATGCCAGGGGCTTGGCAGAGAAATTTAATGCATCACTTTATTTTGATACTTATTTTGGTTATAGAAAAGATCCATTTAATCGGAAATTTGAATTGAATGAAATTATAAAAAAAAAAATAACAAAAATTAAGCTATTAGATTTTTTTTTATTAGTAATAGTAAAATTTATTAAAAAAAATTTAATTTTAAAAAATTTTTTAAAATATTTTAAAATTAATTACATTAACGAAAATCGTAATTTTCATTACCAAAATATTAAAAAAATTAGTAAGATAAATTTTTTTGAAGGTTATTGGCAATCTAGTAAATATTTTGAAAAAAATACAAAAAAAATTTTTGATAGTTTTAACTTTGGCAGGTTAAATGATAAAAAATTTTTAAATGTTTATAAAAAAATTCAAAAATCACCAAATCCAGTTTTAGTTGGTATTAGGTTGTATGAAGAAACTAAAAATCCAAATTATTACAGCTTAACAAACAAGATTAAAAAACCAGAAAATATAAATAAAATTATCAATAAAATAGCTAAAAAATATAAGAATTGTGATTTTTTTATTTTTTCTTCAAAAAACAATAAATTTATTAAAACTTTAAATTTTCCAGATGGAAAAGCAAATTTTATATTTGAAGAAGATGGTTTTACTGACTCAGTAAAGAATTTATATTTAATGAAAAGTTGTAAACATTTTATATTTATGAATAGCACATATTATTGGTGGGCAGCTTGGTTAAGTGATAACGAGAAAAAATTTAAAAATTCAACAATATTTGCAGACAGAAATTTTAAAAATCCACATGCTTTATGTGATAATTGGATTGAATTTTAATATGTTAGAAAAGCTTAATTATAAGAATATTTCTTTATTGGCTTTAATTCTTACACCTTTTCTATTTAATTTTTTTAACATTTTTTTTATTAATCAAAATTATACTTTTGTTTTTTTTTCTTTTGCGCTATTCATCCTCTTTTTTCCAAGTAATTTTAATATTAAATATTTTAATATTTTTTTATTTATAATTTTTTTCATTATTATAAGTAACTTATTTTTTGTTCCATATTCAGATTATAAAAATTTATTAAATCAATCAATTTATCTAGCAGTTACATTTTTATTATTTTTAACTTTTTGCGACTTACATAAGTTTGAATTTGAAATAATTTTAAAAGTAATCTTTTTAGTATTATTAGTTTATTTATTATATTTATTATTCTTATTATTTTCTCATCCAAAAATATTATTTTATTATGGAAAGCTAAATTTTAATAGTTGGTATAATACTATTTCAGATATAATTTCCAAACAGACTTTATCAATAATATTATTATGGTTTTTTAGTATTCTTTTATCTTTTAAAACTAAATGGAAATATTTTTTATTAATTGCTTTATTAATGCCATTCATCGGTGTCAGGACATTAATATTTAGTATTTTATTATTTTTTATTTCAGATTTTTTACTAAATTATAAGTTTTTTAGATTTAGTATTTTGCTAACCCCTTTTTTAATATTTTTTCTAGGAGATATATACTTTTTTTTAGATCATTTTAATCTTCAAGATGCTAGAATATTTTATTTGGAATATTTTCTTAAATTAGATGTCCCTTTTCTTGGTTTTGGTTTTGGAAGTACTGATGAGGTTATGACACATTATCAACCACTATACTTTGACGATTTATTGGCATTTTATGATGCATCAATTCTAACTGAGACTAATAGAATTTTAGCAACTGTAGAATCTAGTTACATAAAACTAATTATAGAGCAGGGATATTTTCTTACATTTTTATTTATCTTTTTGAATGTATATATTATTTATATTTTTTACGAGTTAAAGATAAAATCAAAAGAAAAATTTCTTGATAAATTCACTAGAAAATTATTTTTGATTTATTTTTTTATGAATATAACTGAGGATAATATGTTTAATGCTTTTTGGTGGTTGATGATATTTTTTTTATTTTTATACTTTTATAAAAATAAAAATCAAATTAATCTTATTTATAAATTACCTTAAATTAATATGAAAGTTTTATATGTTGGTGCTGGAGACATTAAATTAAATAGGGATGTTCCTTGGATCGATACTCTTAAAAATTTAAATTATGACTTAAGAGTTTATGATGGTTTTTTAGATCAAAATAACCAAAAAAATGGTCACTTTTTAATAACAGACTCTTTACAAGACAAAATATTACATCGTTTGAATTATGGTCCTAAAAATTCTCAAATGCAAAAAAATTTATTAACTGCTGTTAATGATTTTCAACCAGATTGGGTACATTTTAGATTACCAATGCAATTTGATAA